>Ga0256883_1000114_pt1 | contig 23703 bp, 17 predicted proteins | sample MC6MC0491MT_FD_186337 | JGI IMG/M metagenome (GOLD analysis project Ga0256883, IMG submission 186337) | Metatranscriptome of enriched soil aggregate microbial communities from Iowa State University, Ames, United States - MC6-MC0491-MT... | ecosystem: Environmental > Terrestrial > Soil >...
GCGTTCTCGGCGTAGCCCGTCACGAAGAGCACCGGCAGTTCGGGGCGGTGCTGACGGGCGATCTCGGCCAGTTGACGGCCGTTCATCCCGGGCAGCCCAACGTCCGAAATCATCATGGCCAACGGCCGCTCCGACGACAATATGCTGATCGCCGCGTTTGCCTCCTCCGCTTCCACGACGCTGTACGACAGCTCTTCCAGGCCTTCCCGCATCAACAACCGCACCGCGGCGTCGTCTTCGACGATCAGCACGTGTTCGCCCTTGCCCAGCGGGGCGAGGGCCGGCAGCACAGCGGCGGCCGTCTGGGCCGGCGCCTGCAGGGTACACGGCAAATAGATCGACACCGTCGTTCCCGAACCGGGCACGCTGTGCACCCGTACCTGCCCGCCCGATTGGCGCGCGAAGCCATAGACCATGGACAGACCGAGGCCCGTGCCTTGGCCGATGGGTTTGGTGGTAAAGAACGGATCGAAGATCTTGGCCAGAATGTCCGGCGTCATGCCGACGCCCGTGTCGCTTACCGCTACCACCACGTAATGGCCGGCAGTGACGTCCGGTTGCTTGACTGCGGTAGCCGCGTCGACTTCGATGAGCTTGGTTTCGATGGTGAGCGCACCGCCCTCCGGCATCGCATCGCGCGCGTTCACAACCAGATTGATGATGGCGTTTTCGAGCTGATTGGCATCGGCAATCGCGTGCGGCAAGCCGGGCATGCCCTCCACATGCAAGACGATGTTCTCACTGATCGAGCGATACAGCAGTTCTTCCAGCGACTGCACCAGCACATTCACATCGATAGGTTTGGCGTCCAGCGACTGGCGCCGTGAAAATGCGAGCAGACGGGCAGTGAGGCCCGCGGCGCGTTGTGCCGAGGACAGCGCCGCATCCATGAACCGGTCGAGGCCATCGGTGCGCCCGGCCGCCATACGCCGCTTGACGAGTTCGAGCGACCCGGTGATCCCGGTCAACATATTATTGAAATCGTGCGCGATGCCGCCGGTCAACTGGCCGACCGCTTCCATTTTCTGGCTTTGACGCAATGCTTCCTCGACGCTTTCGCGGCGGTTCATCTCGTCGGTCAACGCGGCGGTGCGCTGCGCGACGTGCGCCTCCAGCCGCTCTTCGGTTTCCTTCTGGGCGGTGATGTCCTGCACGAAAATGTGGAAGCCGTCGACGGCCCCCGTCGCATCGCGTCTGGGCAGCAACCGCATGGCGGCGTCGCGCCGTCGGCCGTCGAAGTGCGGCCAACTGAGTTCGAGCTGCACATCGTGCCCCTCGAGCGCGCGCTGGATCGTCGGCAGCCGCATGGCAAAGCCTTCATCGCCCACCAGATCGCGCACATGCTTGCCCACGATATCGGCCGCATCCATCTTCACCCAATCCTCGTAGGCGCGATTGGCGAAGCGGTAGCGTAAATCAAGGCCGACGAAGGCAATCAGAAACGGCAACGCATCGGAGATGCGGCGCAGTTCGGCTTCGCTGGCGGCCAGCGCGATGCGGCCGGCCTCGAGTTCCAGCATGCGGTCGCGCATGTCGAACTGCTTTTGCCGCGAACGCATCGCGGAAGTCAGCGCACTCAGCAGCGACGCCAGGCTCAACGGCCGTTCGACGACCACTGCATTACCGATAAACGGCAGCAGCCGGGCGAGGACGTTCTCACGTGCGCGCTCCACCCCGACACGGCGCGCGGTCAACACGATGAACGGGATGTCGGACCAGTCGGGTTGCGCAGCCAGCCGCTGTTTGAGGGTTTCCAGTCCGACAGACCGAATCGCCTCTTCGGTGACCAGCACGACGCCAACATGTTCGTCCAATGCCAGGGCCACATCGTTCATCGTGGGCTGCGCCTGGGCGTCGTACCCATGCTGATTGAGCAGCGTGACGATGCTGGTCGCGTCGTTGCCGTAGGGCGCCGCGACGATGACGCGGTGCCCCTCGGCTGCAGTCCTATGCGTCATCGCGCCGATCTTCCAGCAACGGATGCGATTCACCGACGTATTCGGGCGTGCCCGTGAGCACGCCACGGAAGTCGACCAGCGGCTCGCCCACGCGCACGCCTTGGGCGTCGATCCGGAATTCGCGGATCGTGTCTTCGTGGCGTCCGGCGCGGTTCTTGATCACCGAGATGGCCTTGCGGATGCGGCCCTCCGCCTCGAAAAAGCGCAGCAACACGACCGCGTCGGCGATGTAGGAGATATTGAGATTGGTGGCCATCGAACCCAGCAGCCCCTGCTGTGGGTTGATCAGCAACGTCAGCACACCCTGGTGGCTCAGATAGGACAACAACTCATGCATTTGCAAGATAAGTTGCTGCTCCTGTGGCATGGCCGCAAGATAACCGTTCAAGCTGTCGATCACGATCAGGCGCGACTGCCGATCGGTGACCTGTTGCCGTACCCGATGCGCAAACTCACCGGGAGACATTTCGGCCGGATTGATCTGTTCGATCAAGAGACAACCACTGTCGACGTGTTTTTGCAGATCGAGTCCGAATGCCTTTGCGCGGGTCATCAACGTGCCGATCCGTTCGTCGAATTCGTACAGCGTGCTGGCTTCGCCCCGCTCGCACGCGGCAAATACGTATTGCAGCGCGATGGTCGTCTTGCCGGTGCCTGCCGGGCCCGTCAACAGGGTGCACGTGCCGCGCAGGGGGCCGCCGCTCAGGAGCGCGTCGAGTTCTTCGACGCCGCTGGTGACGCGTTCAGCGGTGAATTCAACCTGATGATCGGCGGCAATGAGACGGGGGTAGATATCGAGACCGCCGCGCCGGATCGCAAAGTCGTGATAGCCGGCGACGAAATCGACGCTGCGAAGCTTTTGAACTTGCAAACGACGTCGTGCCGCACCGAAATCCAGCGTGAGACGTTCCAACGTAATCACGCCGTGACACAAGCTATGCAGATGACTGTCTTGCCCGCTCTCGTTTGCCGACAGGTCATCGACCAGGATCACGGTGAGATTGAGCTTGGCGAAGTATTGCTTGAGCGCCAGCACCTGGCGGCGATAACGCAGCGGATCCTGCGCAAGCAGGCGCATTTCGGACAGGCTGTCGAGCACGACGCGGCTGGGCTTGACCCGTTCCACCTCGGCCTTGATCAGTTTGACCGTTTCGCCCAACTCCAGCTCCCAGGGATGCAGAATGGACTGATCCCGCTCGCCGCCCAGCAGGTCTTCGACGGCGCTGAGTTCGAGCACGTCAAAATCGTCGAGGTCCCAACCGTGGGAACGGGCGACGACGGCGAGCTCATCCTTGGTTTCGGACAGCGTGACATACAGCGCGGTTTCGCCCACGCGCACACTTTCTCTCAGAAACTGCAGCGATAGGGTGGTCTTGCCCGAGCCGGGTGCACCTTCGAGCAAATAGAGCCGATCCTTGGGCAATCCGCCCTTGAGGATGAGGTCCAGGCCTGCATTGCCCGTGGAGATGGTTTGTACGGCGTCGTTCATCCGAACCCTTGATCGATGTGGGGCCCGAGCTCAACGCGTCACGGACTACCCTCTAGTTTAGACGGGCGGCAACAAACTGGCGACAAGCGCCGGACTTGCGCGGTAAAGGGCGACGTGGCCGCGCAACAAGATCTGTGCGCTGCGCCGGTACGCTGCGCTGCGTACGTCGAGCTGGTCGCCATGTCGCCTGGCCACCACTGTCGCACTCAGTATGCCCGCCGGGTTTTCGATGCCGATCTCGATATCGGCAAATGTGTGATCGATTGCCGGCACTTTTTGGGCCACACGGTGTGCCACGCTGCCCGGTATCAAGGTGGCGGCCGCCAGACAGCAGCCGCCCGACACTGCCATCGAGGCATGCCCGGTTTGCGGCGTGAAATAGCGCACGGCGATATGGCCGCCACTGCGAGGGGCGCCGACGATGCAGACCTTCGGCACGGTTTCGCTGCGGGCGATCTCGGCGGCCGTCATCAATTGACCGTCACGGCGTTTCAACCCCATGCGCAAGCCGGCTTCCACCCACACACGACGCAGGTCGGCCATGAATGCCAGGTCGGCCGTCAATGCATCGATTGGTTCGTGCGCCGTCTTTCCAAACGCGGCCGCATCGGCAATCACCATCGGCACGGCCACGTCCACACACGACACGGCGTGCCCCGCGATGATGTCCTGCGGCAAGCCCGTCGGCAGCAGCTGTCCGGTTTTCGCGCCCACCGGATGATGCAGAAAGAGATCGACGCTGGGGAAGGCGCCATCGACGCCAGGGATCTCGGCGGCGATGAAGCTGCCGTCCGCGCGTACGGTCATGCGCGAGGTGGTGATGACGCCTGTATTGGTGTTGCGGATGTCGGTATCGCAGGCGGCCGGTGCCGCAGGCTGGACGATACCGGCGTCGATCGCCCAAAGTTGCAGGGCGGACGACATGTTGCCGCAGTTCACACTCCAATCGATCTCGGCATGATTGCCGGCAAGTTGGGCCAAGGTGCTGACGATGCGCGGCCCGGCGTCGCCCGATTCCCAATCAGCGAAAAATACCTTGTTGCTGGTGGCCGTGCCGCGGCCCAGTCCCGTGATCTGACGGTTGCCGGGATGGGTGCCGGCGAGCGGCACGCCCATCAGATGCCGCAGCAACTCCTCGCGCAGCGCGGGATCGGGGGGCGCGTAACGCTCGTTGATGACCAGACCCGTCGATGTGCCGCCGCGCATGTGATGAACCGGAAACTCCACGACGCCGTTGCGGGATCGCGGAATGAAGTCGGGCCGGGCGGGCAGGGCGGCAGGTAATGCAGGCATCACGACGTTGATGGTTGAGCGCGCCGCAGAGGACGCAGGAGTGAATATTGACTCGACCGATGATACGCCTGTCGGTCCGACCATTCGGTAGCATGTATACTGTCCACACCATGAACGTTTGCCGTGACATCATTTCGATTGCGACCAGCCTACCGGCCACTTTGGGCTTGCTGGGCTGACCGTCGTATCCGCCGTCATTTGTTGCACGACGTTCATTCACTTTCAGACAAGCCCGCATGCTTATCGCTGCGGGCTTTTTTGTGTTCTTTTTTTCTGCTTTTTCCCTTTTCGCCATGACACCCGCTGATTCTGCCGCAGTACACCCCGCCGCCCGCCCGTTGGATCGCAACGACTATAAAACCCTGGGCCTGGCTGCCCTGGGCGGCACGTTGGAGTTCTACGATTTCGTCATCTTCGTGTTTTTTGCCGTCACGCTGGGTCACCTGTTTTTTCCGCCTTCGATGCCCGGCTGGCTGGTGCAATTGCAAACGCTGGGCATCTTCGCCGCGGGCTATCTGGCGCGGCCGGTGGGCGGCATCATCATTGCCCATTTTGGTGACAAGCTCGGACGCAAGAAGATGTTCACGCTGTCGATTCTGCTGATGTCGGTGCCCACCTTCGTGATCGGCGTCATGCCGACCTATGCCAGCATCGGCATCGCGGCGCCCCTGTTGCTGCTGGCGATGCGCGTGCTCCAGGGTGCCGCGATCGGCGGCGAGATGCCCGGCGCTTGGGTATTCGTGGCCGAGCACGTGCCGGCCAATCGCTATGGCTTCGGCATCGGCACGCTGACCGCTGGCATCACGGGCGGCATTCTGCTGGGCTCGTTGATCGCCATCTTCATCAATCGCACCTTCGCCCCTGAAGAAATTCTGGATTACGCGTGGCGCATTCCGTTCATCATCGGCGGCGTATTCGGGTTCGTGTCGGTATATCTGCGCCGCTTTCTCGGCGAGACGCCGGTGTTCAAGGAGTTGGCCGCCAAGCGCGCGCTGGCGCGCGAACTGCCCGTCAAGACCGTACTGCGCGAGCATCGCCAGGCCTGCCTGGTGACGGCCGGTATGACGTGGTCGCTGTCGACCGCCGTGGTGGTGCTGATTTTGATGACACCCACCTTGCTGCAAACCCAATACGGCATCTCGATTCCGTCGTCACTGGTCGCCAACTGCGTGGCCACGCTGATGCTCACACTGGGTTGCGTGCTTTTCGGCTGGTTGACGGACAAGATCGGCACGCGCGCCACCCTCGTGGTCGGATGGGGCGGCCTGGCGATCGCCAGCTATTGGTTCTTCGCCAACCTGCCCGGCATCACGCACGAAAGCCTGGTGTTTCATTACGGTCTGGTGGGACTCTTCTGCGGTGTGATTGCCACGATGCCGATTGTGGGTACGCGTGCGTTTCCGCCGGCCATCCGATTTTCCGGACTCTCGTTTGCCTATAACGTGGCCTATGCCATTTTCGGCGGCTTCACACCCGTGCTGACGCAGTTGTGGCTGCAACAGGATCGCATGGCGGCCGCCTACTACGTGGGCGGCGTGTCGATTCTCGCGATTCTGATCGGTTTGATTCCGCTGGCGGCGTTTGGCTGGAAACCGGTTCGCGAGGCCAGTGTGCGCCCGGCGTAAGGGTGATGTCGGGCGCTGCCATGGCGCCCGGGACGCTAAAGGGGCGAACGGTTGGCGGTGTTGCGGGCCCGCTCGCAGCACCGCCGGACACAATTAGCGTGGACTATCGTCGTAGACTGCACGCGTTATCGGTAGCAACGCCGATCATCCCGCTGGAGACGACGATTTTGGCCATTCATATTCGCCCCGCGCTGGAAAGCGACGTGGCTGTCATCCTACGATTCATCACCGAACTGGCGGTGTACGAAAAAGCCGAGCACGAGGTGCTTGCCACCGAATCAAGTCTGACCGCCACGCTATTCGGTCCGCACGCCGTGCCGCGCGCGCTAATCTGCGAGATCGACAATCAGCCGATGGGCTTTGCGATCTACTTTTTCAGTTACTCGACCTGGTTGGCCCGGAACGGCCTGTACCTCGAAGATCTCTACGTGTCGCCGGCCGGTCGGGGGCGTGGTGCCGGCCGGGCGCTGTTGCATCATCTGGCACGTCTGGCGGTCGAGCGCGGTTGCGGCCGCTTCGAGTGGAGTGTGCTTGACTGGAATACGCCGGCGATCGACTTCTATCGCGCGGCCGGCGCCAAACCGCAGGACGAATGGATACGTTACCGTATGGCTGGGGACGATCTGAAAGCCTTCGCGGCATCCCCGGATATCACACAGGAAGTTTGAATCATGCTTTATGGACTGGAAAGCGGCGAGCTCGATAAATGGCTGCGTGTTATCGCCGAGAACGAAGCGGCCGGCCGCACGCGGACGCCGGTGCCGCAAAAATTCGTCGACATGCTGGTGAGCTTGCGCGTGGTGCGCCCGGATTCGCTCGGGCTGCTGCGCGTGACCGAGAAGGGCCGGCTCTCCATGCGGATGGCGGCGCCCGATGCCTTGCACAAGCAGGAAGATCCCGACGCCGCCAAGCGCAAGGATGACGGCGTCGAAGACGTCGACGGCCCCCAGGGCAGCGACGATCGCTGAGGATCGAGGGGGCTGGACGTGCGAGCACGCTGACGACCCGGCACGCCCGCGCGCCCGAGGCGCGATACGTTAATGCGCCGGTGACCCGATGCGCTACCGCGCGGTTACCCGCCAGATTGTGTTGCCGACATCGTCGGCGACGAGTATTGCGCCGGTCTGGTCGAGGGCCACGCCCACCGGCCTGCCCCGTGCGCGGCCGGCGTCATCCACAAAACCCGTGAGCACATCGACGGGGCTGCCCGACGGGCGACCTGCACTGAAGGGCACGTAGATCACCTTGTAGCCGCTGCGCGGTTGGCGGTTCCACGATCCATGCTGACCGATGAAGGCACCCGCTTCAAAGCGTGCAGGCAATTGGCCTGCCGTGTAAAACGTCAACCCCAGCGACGCTGTGTGCGCGCCCAGGGCATAGTCGGGTGCGATCGCCTGGGCGACCAGATCCGGGCGCGGCGGCTGCACGCGCGTGTCGACATGCTGGCCGTAATAACTGTAGGGCCAGCCATAAAAAGCGCCGTCTTTTACCGATGTCATGTAGTCGGGCACCAGATCGCTGCCGAGTTCGTCACGCTCGTTGACGGTGGTCCACAGCCTCTGGCTGACCGGTTCGAACGCCAGTCCGTTGGGATTGCGCAAACCCGTGGCAAAGGGGCGGGCAGCACCTGTTGCGACGTCAACTTGCCAAATCGCGGCCCGTCCGGCTTCTTGCTCGATGCCGTTTTCGGCGACATTGCTGTTCGAACCCACCGTCACATAAAGATGGACGCCGTCCGGGCTGGCAATGACATTCTTGGTCCAGTGATGGTTGATCGGGCCTGCAGGGAGATCCAGTACCTTGACGCCGGGCGCCGTGATCTGCGTATCGCCGCTGCGATAGGGAAAGCGCAACAACGCATCGGTGTCGGCCACGTAGAGATCGTTTCCGACGAGCGTCATGCCGAAGGGCGAATTGCGCCCCTCCAGCAACACCGCGCGTAGATCGGCCACGCCATCATGGTTCGTATCGCGCAACAGCACAATGCGGTTGGCGGAAGGCGTGCCGGCACCGGCGCGCTTCATCACGGTGCGCATGGCCCAGCCCTTGATGCCACGGCTGTCGTCGGGCTTGGGCGGCGCATTGGTTTCGGCGACAAGCACATCGCCGTTGGGCAGCACGTACAGCCAGCGCGGGTGATCGAGATCGCGCGCAAATGCGTTGACCTGCAGGTCAGCTGCCGGCGTGGGCAAGATTCCGTCAGGCCATCCTGTCGCGGGCGCGATATGCACCGTGGGAAGCAAAGTGATGTTGGGCGGCGGTATCGTCGGGCTGGGCCCGAACCCGGCCTGCTCGGGAAATTTGGCCATTTCGCCACACGCCGACAGGGCAACGGCGAGCGCACCGTAAAAGAGAGAAACGGATATACGATGACGCATGGCGGTGACCTCGATGGGTGCGTGATGGCGGGCCAGCGAGGGCATGCAGCCACAGGCCGCCTGCGTCAGTATTGGCGTGCGCCGGTGGAACTGCAAGCGCAAGTTTGCGTGGAGGAGGCGCCGGATCGTTTACGTCGCATCGAAGGGCGCATGTGCGAGGCCCGGCGCACACCTCTTGCCAGCCGGCGCCCCGTATAATTCAAGCGGTCGCCAGGCACGGGAATCATGCCTCTTCAGCGCGTGAAGCACCGTGGCGACGCCGACTTTGAGCCGTCCATTCGATAAAGGTGTTATGGCAAACGTGCGCGATGTGGTCTATGCGGAATTGCGGCGCAAGCTGATGTCGGGCGCTTTCCTGCCGGGCGAGCGTTTACGCGAAGAGCACATCGCAAGCGACCTTTCGGTAAGCCGCACGCCGGTGCGCGGTGCCATCCAGAAGCTGGTGGCCGACGGCCTGGTGCGGTTCGAAGAACATCGCGGCGCGGTCGTGGTGGGCTGGACCGATCGCGATATCGAAGAAGCGTTTGAAGTTCGACTGCTGCTCGAGCCGCATGCGGCCGGTGTGGCTGCTGTGCATGCGACTTCGGCCGAAGTGGACGCGCTGGAAGCACTCAACCTGCAGATGCTCGAGGCCGTTCAATCCGACGAGCCCGATCGGGTCGACCGCATTCAGCACATCAACAATGCGTTTCACCATCAGCTGATCGACGCCTCGCATTCGGCGCGGCTCAAATCACTGGTCGAGAGCTTTCTCGACATGCCGATCATCATCGGATCGTTTTACTTCTACACCACGCAGGACATGCTGACGAGTGTGGAACACCATCGTCAGATCATCGCGGCGCTGCGTGCGCGCGACCGCGCTTTCGCGGAAGTGGCCACCCGATATCATCTGGCGGCCACGCGGATGCTGTTCCAGAATCAGCGCAAGCACTGAGCACTGAACACTGCAGCGATTGCGGTACCAGAAACTCGAGCTGCGCCGAGCGTCAAGCTCTGCGGACATCGGCGCAATCTCTTTGGACGCGCGATATAGGGTAGCTGCATCAATCCAGTATTCGTTTGGATCGCGCGCAGCCTTCGCATATCAAAACCTTCGTTGGCGATCGAGCGAACCTGCGATTGGAACAGCGAAAGCGGTATCGTCGCGTAATAGAGCCTTCTTACAGCGATCTGATGGGGAGCGCGCCTTCGGATTTCAATCCTGCACCTAAGGCTCGATTGCCGCTGCGGGAAGAGTATCGCGATGTCGTCCCTAATGATGATACGGCTTTTTTGGGCACTGAAGATCACGCGCTTGCTTTGAAGTGGATCCGTTCAACGGTATCAATGATGCCTGCTAGGCCTTCGCGCCCCGAAATGGCTAAGGGAGGGGCGCCGACGTTATGGCGACATGCTCGTGATCGTTGCATTGTGGCTGTTTTTCTTGGAGGCGGGGTTGAGTTATCTAAGCTAATTTCGCTATCTGTTCAGGGCTTTAAATGCAACGGAACGCGAATGTGGATCACAGTCGCGCCAGGTTGAAATGAGACGAGGAACGTCCAGCTTGGGAGTTTTGCGTCTAGCTGTGTGGTTGACGCACACCGCCATTGGGCAATCTGCTATTTCCGTCCGGCGGTAATGGGCGTCCTAGACGTCAAAACTGCGCGCCGGATCTTCTCCAGGTTCTTCCAAGGTGTCAATAACGGGATGTCCTATACGCAGCTTCTCTTATGTAATTCGTTTGCAGCGATGCTCTTCGAACTCGGCACAGCGCTTCATGGAGCGCAGCGCATAAAGGGGTACCGTCACGATCTCAGCGTTAAACGCGTGCGAGATGCATGGCAGCAAGGGGGGCGAAGCAAATATTCAAACGAGATTATGAAAACATTGTCTTTGTTTCGGGGGCGGCGTGACTAAGAAAAACTCGCCCTTTTAAGCGATGGACGACAACTGCAAGAAATCCGCCCCGATCTTGGATCAGTTGGCCTTTGCCTGGCAGCTCGACGAGAAAGCGATGCCCGCGCTCAGGTCGATTGGTGGTTTGTTTATCGATTTTTAGGCATTGTTGTCCGGTAAAGTACAGCGATTGTCAATTGGGATGGAAGGGTGTCATATGCTTGATCAAATCGAGATTTACGTTCGCAACAGCGGCGAACGCACAATGTTGAATTTCTACGTTCCAGAGAATCTCCGTGAACGCTTCATCGTTGCGTTGAAGGCCGGATCATTTTCGGATGACCGAATCTCAATGGCGCTTGAAGTTACCACTCTCTCGCAATGGATAACAGACGACGATCAGCGAGCCAAATCAGGCACCCACACTGAAACGGCCCATGTCCGTATTCCAATAGACGCAATCAATCTTCAGTTCACGGATTAGAAAAAACTATCTATGCCGTGTAAAGCGGTCCGCGTTGATAGCAACGGCCCTGCGCCCGACGTAGACATTGTCGCTTTCGGGCGAGCTCCCATGCCGACCGAGGTCGAGGGCCTCTCTTCGGCGAGACATCATAAAACTTACATTTAATCCTTAGGTGGAATGTTCGAGTCAACCTGTGGCAAGCCAAAGCATTGCCTTAAGAATTAAGAGCTATTTTGCTCGAGGCAGTTTGATTTCTTTAGCCTCCCAAGCTTGACCAGATCTTAACGGTGCCTGTGTGTTCGGCTAGGTGGCTAGGGAAGGTGAGCATACTTCGGTGCCATCCCGACCGATTTCCATCCTCGCAAATTCTTAAGCAACATCAACGGGGTGCCGCTCTGGACGCGCCAGCTTGTTCGAGTCTTACACAGGTTGTAGCAGTGGAGGGAAATTCCGTTTTCCCCTTGACTGTTGTTTCTGTCCGCTAACAGACGATTGCAGTAATGCGCTTTAAAACTGAATAGCGCATTCAGTAGCAGCCGATAAAGCATGTAATGCAGCGGTTGTTGTCCATTGCCGTTAAACCTGACGCTGGCCGCGCTGCTCGAGACTTGCGGATTATTAACTTTCTGATCGCCCAGTTGTAGGTTGGCTGCTGGGCAAATTATCCTGCCAAGCTGCGTAGGTGATCGAGCTGCCCTTGATCCGCCAAGAGTTTCGGCCATTGTCAGTGCGTCCAAGAACCGTTGCCGAAGCGGCACTGGGGCTCTTGAAGGGCGTGTCAACTGTAAAGACCAAGTGTGTGCCGTCGTTCGACAGCTTCAATGCACCGGTCTTGTGCAGATCATTGCGCAACAGCTGGTAAGAGTGCGGCTGCCCGGACCAATCGAGCTTGGCTTGGGAGCCCATTAGCACGGTAAACGCGTTGCCCTGCTCCTTAGCGACGGCCGCAATCTCATGTCTCATACTCGCCATCTCGAACAGCACCGCACCCGACGCCTCTTCCAGCTTAGCAAGTAAAGCTTCGGCCAAAGAAGCCTTGCTTTTGCGGTCTTGCAGGCGCCAGTGAGATTCCAATCGACTGAGCATCGCGTCTTGCCGCTGCTGCATGACCTCCGTCGTCCAATCGGCGTGCTGCAAGACTTGCGTCGTCAGCGCAAACGCCGAAGTGCCGCCCTTGGTGAAGTAGCTGGACTTTTTCCATGACAAATCTCGGTTGCTGGCAGAGCTGTTCTTCTTGCGGCTGAGCAAGGCGAGATTGCCTAGGCGGTGCACCCACAACTGGTACACCGCCTTGTCAGGTACCCACGTGGCCCATTGGCTATTGGGCGCCGGTTGTTGGGGCATCACATGCTCAACAGACACTACGTCATGCTGGTAGCTGGCGCTGCCGTCAGACATCAAATTGTCCAGACGCAGCAACAGCAGTGCCAAAGCACGAGGAGAGTGCGTCTCATACATGGGGCCGCTTAGTGCCATATATGTCTGGTGCTGTTCTTCTGACGAGAGTTGCAAAGGCGAGGTTTCTGCCCACAGCTCGGTACGCGCTTCGACAGCGTTGGTTAACTCCGAAAAGCGTTCAATACGCTTATTGACGCCAGTTCTTCGGGCGAGCATCGAATAGCTCAGCCGTTCGAGGTCGCGGAAGAAGTTCAGCACTAGGTCGGGCTGTTGCCGATGCCTCACGAAGAACGTCAGGGCTGGCGGCACCCAGTCCTTGAACTCTAGACGATTCAACCAGCGCAGGTGTTCGTTCACTTGCTCGGCGTGATGCGTGCTGGCGTAGTCTGCATCGCGCAGCTCACAGAATGCCTTCGCCATGGGAAGCAATACCTCATCCACGAAGCTGCGCGGCTGCTCCGTCAGCACTACATGTTCTTTGAACTCCTTGAGCAGCGTGCCCTGAGGCTTGGCCTTGCGATATACCATTCGGATGTGACTGAACAGATCGCCGAACTCGTTCCGGCCGAGGTCTTCCTCCTCGTCTTCCCACTTCTTTGTATAGACTTCGCGCAGCGCAGGCTCGATGCCACCGATGATTTCTGCTTTGAGGATGTCGGTAGCGCTCAGATCCAGGCCACGGCTGTTGAGGACGCCGAAGATGCGGTAGGCGGAATCGAGGTCTGGTGTGGCCACCGTCACCAGATAGCAGCGGGTAATGATGAACTGTACCAGCCTCACCAACTCGAGCTGCGTCAACTTGGCGAGGCCATCCAGGAACACCTGAGCATTGACGCGTAGGCGCAGTTGCGCATCGGGGAGTACCGAGTTGAGTTGAGCCAGCTCTTGCAAGCCGTTCTCATGCTGTACGTACTGACGAAAAAAATCGCGGTCGCGTTCGCGTAGCAAAAGTCGGTAGCGGGCCTGTGTGCCTTTTACCAAGCTACCCTTTTCATAGATACAACTTGTGATGTCTTTCTGCAGTTGTTCATCGCCGACTGTGGCGCGAATGGCAGACAGCAGCAGTGTCAATGTCGTCAGGCGCTGCTGTCCATCCACTACAGTCGCTTCGGGCATGGCCTCGGCTTTGATTAGCACGACGCTCCCGAGAAAATAAGGTGCTGCGTCGCTAATATGGTCGGGTGGAGGGGTAAGACCGCTCAACAGGTCGTCAAGTAGCTCCTGTGCTTGGTCAGGGCCCCATGCATACGGACGCTGGTACCCGGGAATAGTAAATACATAATCGTCGCTAAAAATTTTTGCGAGCGACTGTTCTTTAGCTGTAAGCGTGTGGGTCATCGTATTGGGTGGTTATGGGAATTTGGCCAAAGGAAAATGAGCCACTAAAGCAGTGCGCTCAGCGGAAAACGACTAATCGTCGACGGGAAGTCATCGACGGCCAGCATGGCTGCCAGTCTCCAGGAGTTTGGTGTGCATTTTGCTTGTGATTTTCAAAAAATCGATTAATAGATCCCAGTGCTCGCGACAAGCCGATAATGTAACCAAGTGGTATTGGCACACCTTTGAAAAGGGTGCCCTTCGCCGCCTGTTGATCGAACATTACCGGGTTCTAACGGACCAATCATCGGTGCACGACTACCACGAGACATCAACAATCCTCTGAACTTGTGCGGCGGATCAACGTCGATCACGCATAGACTTCAGATGCAATTACCACACTTTTGGTAAATATGGTATGAAAAAAGAAGTCTTCGTAATAGCATGTGTCTTTCTGTGTCGTCGCTCGGCGTTCGTCCATCGCCAAGCGTCTAACTGACGGACAATAGTTGGATCGAATAGATGCATGCTCCTACTTTTTTCAGGGTTCTCGCGGCAGATCCGATGCTCGTGGCAGCCTCGCTATTCATTCTTCTTTTAGCGCTAGTTCTGTATGTAGGATGGTACCGAAAGGCGTTTCTAGAACTAGATGGAATTCTAGGTCTAGCCCTCAAAGAGTTAAAGCAGTCACCGAAAGATTGGCATCTAGCTAGAGATCAGCTAAAAGACGCCTTCAGTGGCGCACCTGTTCTGAGAGCTGCATTTTCTGAAACCAAGCAGCGTGTGGTGGAGTTGCCGGATCGCGACGAAACGAAATATGCGATGTTCAGTTCGCCTCGCGATATTTGGTCCCCACAGAATCTCTTAAAAACTAAGATAAACCTACCACTTGCTGATGCAGTGCCGAACCTCTTAGTTGGTATCGGCTTATTTTTCACTTTTCTCTTTCTCACCATTGCGCTGACAAATGCCACTGCTGCGCTCATGGCGCCGGGTACCGAGGGAAATAGCATCGTCGGGGCAACTCAAGGATTACTTAGCGCTGCGGGCGCAAAGTTCCTAACGTCTATGGCAGGATTGTCTGCATCAATTGTATGGACTTATCAAGCGAAAAAGACCTTCAACAATCAGGCCAAAAAGTGCGAAGAGGTTTTGTCTGCACTGGCGGAGCTATTGCCGGCAAATGCTGGGGAGCAACTATTCGTCGCCCAACTTGAACAGGCGCAAGTCACTGGTAGAAGCGCAGAGACCAGAGAAGGCATTGCCTTAGACCTACTGCAAGAAGCGAGGGAGCAGACGGGCGCTCTTAAGCGGTTCGAAACTGATTTGACGGTTTCTCTGGCGAGCGCCATCACACAGGCGTTCACCCCGCAAATGGAAGGCATGACGACTCGTCTGACGGAAGCTATCGAAGCGCTTAGCGGAAAGCTAGGTGCAATGAACCAAGAGGCATTGCAATCAATGTTGTCCGAATTCAGCGGTACTCTCAGAAACGCGACGAAGTCCGAAATGACTGAAATGCGTGGCGCAATTGGTGATCTGACATCCCAACTTCATACGTCTGCACAGTCGATAAGTCTTGGGGCTACGGATGCTGCCGACGTACTTTCTGCTGTGGGCGAACGTTTGCGACAAGGAATCGAAAGCGCTGCCAACCGGGTCGAAGAAGGTTCGGAGAAGCTTGCGGCTGCGACCGAAGCAGCTGCAGATATGGTATCGCGATTGGACTCCGCCGTGGAAGGTGTTGCTGAAGCTGGAAAAGAAGGCGTCGAACGAGTGTCTACAGCTACTCGAGAGGTCGAAAAGGCGCTGACTTCATTAGAAGCGATTACGTCTGCTTGGCCAACTATCGCGGCAAGCTTGGGTGAGGCTGCCGATAGCGTTACCGCAGCTATCGACGACATTTCCACGTTATCACGCGATCAGCAGGCCATCGTCGAGGCGTTCCGCACCGAGACTCCACGCGTCCTGGCTGGCGTGGAACGAGTTGCGACTGTGCTCGACGAGTCAGCAATCCAAGCTCGTATGGCAATGGAATCAACAAAAGATTCAATGGAGTCAACTTACGTGGCGTTGAGAGCAACCGTTGCTTCGATTACCGAGGGCGTCACTCAATATACGAACCAGGTCGCGGATCTACATATGTCCATGGACAAAGAACTTGCGAAAGCCGTGGGCAGCTTCGGCAGCGGGATTCAAGATCTAGGAGAGCTTGTCGAAGATCTTACGGAACTGGTTGCTGAACGCCAAGGGGTGGCTTGATCATGTGGTCGCCGCACCTGCAGACCCCTAGGGTTGACACTCATGATTCATCTGAAGGTGGCTATCTCGCCTCTGCCTCCGATCTCATGATCGGGCTTTTGTTCGTCTTCATTATTTTGGTTGTTGTTCTAGCGCTTGAGCAGCAGAAGCGCGCTGTGGAGCAGCAAAATATCACCAGTGAACTACAGAGAGCCATCGTCGAAAATCGAGCAAGAATCTTAGCCGCGCAGGCTGCAGCGAATGCGATCGGTGATCCTAGGGGACAGGTTACTGCGTCGATTGGCGAACAGCTGAAGGCCGTTCTTCCCAACATACAAATTGATGCTGCAAGCGGTGTGGTGTCTTTACCTGACGATGTGCTCTTCGATTTAGGTCGTGCTGACTTAAGCAGTAGGGGACAAAACATGCTTCAAAACGCTGCTGCACAGCTGGTGAAAGTGCTGCCGTGCTATCTACCGAGTCAGAGAACAGACGATCAGTGTGCGGCAAACGTCGGAAATCACGCCATCGAGACAATCTTCATCGAAGGCCATACAGACAACATTCCGCTAGTACGGGGTGGCTACGACAATACAAACCTTTCTCTTGATCGGGCCCGGTCCGTTCATCAGGCGATGGTCCAGCGCGGGCCGCTAAGCACCTACAAGAATGGCGCAAATCAGCCCTTGTTTTCAATAAGTGCTTACGGAGATTCGCGGCCTTTGAAGGACATAAGTCCTAGTGATGAGCGGAATCGACGGGTGGATTTGCGCATTGTTATGGCGTACAGGCCGCCCAACATCCAAGTGTTCGACGACCTCTTGAACTCGCGCGGTAATTGACGATGTTTGCAATACTCCCTACAGGTTTTCCTGGGTTGGCGGCGGCCGTCGCGACTATGCACGATGTGGATCTCGGACCACCACCATCGTACGGCAGCCTTGCAGAATCGCTACGCGCGTCGATAGCGGCAAATCGTATCGCCGGCAGAAAGGTTCCCACGCGAATAGTTCGGCAGCTGCCATACGCCTACTGGCTCGACGGCGAGCCTTGCATTACCGCTGTCGAACCTGATCTAGTCAAAAGCTATTGGAGCTCCTACCTCGTCGATGCGGTAAAAGCTGGGCCACGGCAGGCGAAGCGTTGGATGCTTCCCTTATTTCATACCTACTGCGATAAGTTTGCTCCCGCCGACCATACATTTGTTCAATACGGTTCTAATCTGGGTGCAGTAACTGAGACCCGACAAAGCTTCGTGCCAAGTCCGCTAATCCAGCTACAAGCGTTATTCGCATTCTTTGATCCCGCGGAGGTGGCCCGACGCATGGCTGGAGCTTTACTTATCCATGAGGGTTCTCTTGAGCACTGGCTAAAAGCGAATTCACTCTGGGAAGAATTTCCCACTTCAGCGCTTGGCGACCATGTGCTTGATTGTTTGCTCATGGCACCCCCTGAGGTGTTGCGCAACCCAAAGGTAGTCGAGAAGATCATCGATTGGCTCTCGAGTGAGCCTAATGCGATCTCGTCTCTGGTAGGGCCACACATATCAGTCGCAAATTCCCTGTTGCATGCCTGGAGTGGACATAAAGCTCCAGAGGCGACTCGCGCTTTGATGATCGATTACTTCTTACGTCGTTACGGGGATCCGCGTTCCGAAAGGCAACTCCATTTTCAATGGAGAGGTGTGTCATCTGAGGCGATCCAAGTGCTGACAAGCTGGCTCGCGGGTGAGGCCCTGCGAGATTTCATGAACTTGCTGGTTGAAACAGCTGACGAGATTTGGCGGTTTCGCAGCAAGTTCTGGATGGCCTACTACGATGCAGGCCACATCGAAGACGCTTGGTTAGTGCTGGGCGCAGATGCATACAGGATCGCGGCTAGGATCAACGGTCGGACGCATGGCGCCCATTACGGCAGATTAGAGGGTGGCGCCGCACCCAATCAATCAGTACTGATCTTACGTATTGGTGGACTGATATTCACTGAGTGGAGTCATAACGGAAGTCTGCGTGCCGTTGAGCATCAAGACCTTCTTGCACCAAAACTCTATCAGTCTACGTATCACGGTCAGGACTTAAGGGACATCCCGTCAATGGACTTCCATCGAGGATCCCTGATGCGTAAGGAGCTAAGGCACGCTGGCTCGCAATCAGGCACGTGGCAGCGTACGGCACGAGACTTCATTCGCCGGAATACAGGCATTGTTATGGATGACGCGGAGATACTTTGCAACTAACTAGACATGACCATGGCGTCACATGGCATCTCGACGAACCTGTAAGTCGATGGCTGCAAGCTATGCCTATCCAATACGCCAGTCGCTTGAACCAGTTGGTGGAGCTTGACGGTACTCCGACTGGCGATTGGTCGGTGACTGTGACCAACCTCGACCTGGCGCAATGGCCAGAGGAGATGGCATCGTACCTCGGACTACCGAAAAACATACCGTTAGGGTTCGACATTCGCCTCGAGGGCGCAATGGGCAAGTCCGGTGCGAAATTGAACGTTAAATGGCTCGTCCCAGGCAAGACCATAGCAGCTAGAAATGTCGAGGTCGCCAAGGGTTGGGCTCACTGGGAAGGTAAAGATTTTCGATTGCCAAGCCCTATATTCGAGACCCTCGAAAGCATTCATAGCTTCAACGCTCTGGACGACGCGTCACTACAAGATCAATTCCGAATTTGGGCTGACATCAGAAAGTTGCTTGGGGATGAATTATCCGACAACCTAACCGACGGGTTCCTTAAATCGTTTCGCGTCTTCTCGGCTTCCGCGCTGACTTTCTCGCTCGAGACAGATCAGTTCGGCGATGTACAAATTGTTCCTGTGTTGTTGACGCCTACAAATGTGAATGATGGCGAACCAAACGAATACGCGCGGGCGCTTACCGGTGTCGATGAAGACGTCTTGGTCCAGCGTTTGGATCAGTTGCCAATCGGGTCTGCAGCATTTCCTCTTGGACGCGGCACGTACTTGGTGGCTGAGGGCGGCCTCAGAGAAGCGCTGTCGGCTGTTAAGAAGATCAGGAAGGCAACCCCAGATATACGTAAGCGAGCGGCACTAAATCCGGAGGCAGTGATCCGTGAACTACTCGAACAATCTGATAGTGACCCCACAGTTTTCGTGGAAACGGAAAAATACGCGGAGCGTGTTCGCGACATTGCTGTTTGGTCGACGCCAATTCTTCCATGGATCAAAGTTGTAGGACAGGACTGGACGGCGCCGTCGTCATATGGCGTCAAGTTGGACGGCGTCGAAATTCCCTTGACGAAAGAAGCTCTCGATCTTGCGTGTACCTCTGTTGCATCTGCCATTGATAACGGCGATCGACTAGCTAAGGTCGCCGGCAGGGAAATTCCAGCGACGATGCCGAATTTAACTGTTCTGCGGTCTCTTGCTAAAGCGATAGACGAAAGCGCATTCGTAGGACCGCAGGATCGTGAGCAAGATACCTTTGTCAAAAAAGTTCTGGTCATCGAGACCAACTTCGATGATGCATCTTTTCTCGGAAAATCCGCTACTCGTCAAGGTGTGGCGGAACTCCCGCAGGGTCTTAGAACTCCGCCAAAGCCTCATCAAGAAACCGGCCTGCGTTGGCTGCAGGAACACTGGCTAAGTGGTAGTAAAGGCGCGTTACTTTGCGACGACATGGGTCTCGGAAAGACATTTCAAGCCTTAGCATTCTGCGTTTGGCTTCAAGAGCAAATGTCGCGCGGAAGCATCCGACGAGGGCCAATTCTGCTGATCGCGCCCGTAGGCTTACTTCGCAATTGGGAAGCAGAAATTGACGAGCACTTGTTCGCGCCAGGGCTGGGCAGCATCGTTCGCGCATATGGGGACCATCTCAAACTTCTTAAACGAGGCCGACACGCAGACGGCACCGCTGGGTTAGACACGATGCTACTGGCTACCGCCAGTGTCGTGCTAGCGAACTATGAGGCCGTGTCCGATTATCAACTAAGTTTTGGAGCGGTGAAATTTACGGCAGTGGTCATGGATGAAGCTCAAAAGGTTAAATCTCCAAAGGCCAGAATGACGCATGCGATCAAGGCGCTCAATGCAGAATTTTTGATTGCGATGACTGGGACACCCATCGAGAATCGCCTAGCTGACCTTTGGTGCATTGCAGACACCGTTCAGCCGGGAGTGCTCTCCAATCTCAGAGATTTTAGTTTGCGGTACGAGTCATCTACAGAACATATCCATGCCCTGCGCTCATCGATCTGGCAAGATGAAGATGCCGTCTTCGAGAAGCCTAAGCTACTGATGAGACGTCTTAAGTCTGAAAAGCTCGAAGGCCTGCCGGCTAAATTCGAACATCCCATCCGCGTATCGATGCCACAACGTCAAGCTGAGGCATATGGGCGTGCACTGGCGATCAAAGAGGTGTCGGGCCCTCAAGGCACGCTAGGAATGATTCACGCGCTTCGCCGCATCTCACTCCATCCTTCGCTCTTAGAGCAAAGTACATGCGGTTCGGCTGAACTTCGCATAGAGGATTCAGCTCGGATGATGGCAGCGTTTCAAGTTCTAGATCAGATATTCGAAAAAGACGAAAAGGCGTTGATTTTTCTCGAATCGCTCGATTTGCAAGAGGCAGATCAACTGCCATTACTGCTGAAGCGACGCTACAACCTCGCCAAACTCCCTTCCGTAATCAATGGCGAAATCTCGGCGGAGGGTAGACAAAAGCGTGTCGATGCATTCCAAAGAGACCCTCGCTTTGACATCATGCTCCTCTCGCCTAAGGCAGGCGGCGTTGGATTGACGTTGACCGCAGCCAATCACGTGATTCACCTGTCTAGATGGTGGAATCCAGCCGTCGAAGACCAGTGTTCTGACCGCGTCTATCGAATAGGTCAAACAAAGCCTGTACATATCTACTATCCGTTGGCAGTTTTGCCAGGAGCGGAGGAATCAAGCTTTGACGTGCAGCTCCAGATGCTAATGGAACGGAAGCGAGACTTGGCCAGAAATCTACTGGCCGCTCCTGCGTTCACAAAGCAGGACTATGAAGCTCTGGTGGCAAGCACGAGGCAGGCGTGATGACTCACTCAATAGATCCTCCAGTGACTTTCGCCTTTCCGAAAAACTATTTCCGAGTGGCCTGCACGATAGAGTCCCTGTGCGGATCCACGCCTTCTCACGCAGCCGTTCCGCAAGAGCTCATATTACGTCTACGAGTTGGCGATGGCGTTCTCTTGAGTGAATACGACGCCGTAACGACAACAGGATTGGTTCACCATCTCGCCATCTGCAGCTACGATCAAGCAGGAAGCATCAAATTCAGCTGGCGGCCGGTCAGGGCGGAAATTTGGGTCGACACGACATTCGGTAGGAAGTTTTGGTTGACTCTGCCAGGTTTTCGATTTGCAGATAGCAAGATCACTGATTACGGGCTTAACCATATCTTCGCCGAACATTTTCCGATGCTTCCGGACCCCACTGACCTTTCAGAACCGGGAAGGCGACGAAAAGCGCAGAAACTTAGTCATGTAGCAGAAGAGCGCCTGCAGCCGATAGAAGTGGTCGGCGAACCGGGGCCGTCCATTCGAGGTGGCTACGTCTATGTGCTGAAGTCTGCTTACGGCTACAAGGTTGGTCGAACGAGAAATCTCCCGCAGCGGATGCGAGCGTTCGGTGTGAAGTTACCTTTTCTCTATTCCATCCAGCTCTGCGCATGGTTTGACGATCACATCGAAGCGGAAAATTCATATCACAAAGCTTTTTCAGCGAAGCGGATCAATGGCGAATGGTTCGATCTCAGTGACGAGGATATCGACAACATTAGAAATCGACGCGTCGGATAACAAATCCTTCGAAAGGTTGCGGCCGCCCTCGTTTCTCCATGTGAAGGAGATTGTTATTGCATCTAAGAGGTTCAAAATTATATGTGGTTGTATCGAGGCAATCTTCTCAACAGCGGTATCACCACCGCAAAGCTCAACGAAAATTCACGCGATCGCTTTCGATGATCAATCGGAGGTATCCGCGTCCTCACTGATGGGCGTCGACGTGCATTCGGGAATTGTTATCAATCGCTAGGCGACAGCTATAAGCTTCGCTGGCGGCAATTGGATCAGTACCGAAGCGTTCAGCGGCGCGATATCCTTTCGGCAGGGGACGACGTCGATTCGGGGTGCGAGACGCGCACGTCCCGGTCCAGCCAGGATGCGGAAGGGCGCTAGTCAGCGGATTTTTCGTACTTGGGCCACTTTTCCTCTCTGAACGTTTCCGTGGCGAGGCTTGCGCCAAGGCTACGCTCATGCAATTCTCGATTTTTTTTGGCTTGGTAGTGACTGCTCATTGCGCGGCTCTCCACTCCATCGGATATCGCTATTTGCTGTATGTTTCGGCGTCGGTGGCGCAGGAAAAAATGTGAGTGCATTGGCAGACGTTTGTGCTGGTGGCAGACGCTGCCGTGATGCTCTTGGTATCGTGGCCCGCGCGCCGTGACGCGCAGGCCGGCATCTCCGATGCCACGCCAATCAAGCGGGATTGCCCCCGATCACATGATGCAGCCGAGTGCCTTCAAGCGCGCATCGACCCAGCTGGTGTCGAAGTTGCCTGAAGCAATATCGGCCAGCATTTTTTCTTCCACTACATGTTTGTCGCTGGCCGCCTTGTAGGCCGCCTCGACCTGGTCGAACGGTATGCTCAGGAGGCCGTCTTCGTCGCCCAGAATCAAGTCGCCCGGCTCGATGGTCATGCCGTCCAGCGCAATGGTGCAGTTGATTTCGCCCGGGCCGTCCTTGTAGGGACCGCGGTGCGTGATACCGGCGGCATACACGGGAAAGCTGCCTTTGCGCAACGTGCCGGCGTCGCGGATGGCGCCATTGATCACGATGCCGGCCAGTTTGCGTGTTTGTGCGTAGGCCACCATGATTTCGCCGATGATGGCGTTGGTGAGATCGCCGCCGGCGTCCACCACGATCACGTCGCCCGGTTGTGCGATATCCAATGCCTTGTGCACCATGAGGTTGTCGCCCGGGCGTGTACGCACCGTGACGGCGGCGCCGGCCAGCAGGCTGCCGTCATGCATCGGACGCAGACGTGCGCCGCCTGCCGTCATGCGTGACATCATGTCGCTGATGTTCGCCACGGGGATGGCGGCGAATTTCTTGACGGTGTCGGGGCTGACGGCGCGGGTGCGGCTGTGGATTTGAAAGCCAATCATGATGTCTCCAATGTGAAAAACGAAAGGGACGTATGCGGCTTGTCCGCATACGTCGCCCGGCATTAAAAATGACTGCGTTATTGTGGCTCGATGCCGGCGTCCTTGACGATTTTGCCGAACGTGTCGTGGTCGGCCTTGTGGCGCTTGGCCAGATCGTCGGGCGTGCCACCGATCACCGTGTAGCCGCCTTCTTCAAGTTTCTTGATCAATTCAGGATCGCGCAACGTGTCGTTAAGTGCCGTATTGAGCGTCTTGACCACATCGTCGGGCGTTTTCGCCGGGGCCATCAAGCCCCACCAGATGCTTTGGTTGATTTCTTTGTAGCCGCCTTCGACAAAGGTGGGCACATCGGGCAAGGCCGGTGAGCGCTGCTCCGCCACCACGGCCAGCGCACGCACTTTGCCGGCCTTGATTTGCGGCAACAACGACGCCACCGATCCCGTATACAACGCGATGCGCTGGCTCATCAAATCGGGAAACGCC
>Ga0256883_1000115_pt1 | contig 23672 bp, 24 predicted proteins | sample MC6MC0491MT_FD_186337 | JGI IMG/M metagenome (GOLD analysis project Ga0256883, IMG submission 186337) | Metatranscriptome of enriched soil aggregate microbial communities from Iowa State University, Ames, United States - MC6-MC0491-MT... | ecosystem: Environmental > Terrestrial > Soil >...
AATCACCTTGAGGCTGCGTTGCGTTTAGCTTCACTTCAGAGCTAGCTGGAGAGATCAGGGACAGGACTAGAGAATCATGGCGGAAGCGGCGGTACGCAAACTTGACGATGCGCGCGATCAAAAAGAGACGCTTTATCGGGAAGCACCCCACAACATTGAAGCAGAGCAGGCGCTTTTGGGCGCTATCCTCATCAACAACGACGCCTTTTATCGCGTTTCAGATTTTCTGAAACCGACCCATTTCTTCGAGCCTTTGCATCGCCGTATCTACGAGATCTCCACGGATCTTATCCGCGTCGGCAAGATGGCTAATCCTGTCACCATGAAAACTTTCTTGCCCAATGAGGGCAAGATCGGTGATCTGACTGTATTCCAGTATGTCGCGCGTCTCGCCACTGAAGCCGTGACCATCATCAATGCCGAAGATTATGGCCGTGCGATCTATGATCTTGCAACGCGACGCGCTTTGATTGGCATTGGCGAAGATATGGTCAACGTCGCTTATGACGCGCCGGTTGATAATGCGCCGCAGGAACAGATCGAAGACGCCGAGCGCCGTCTGTTCGAACTTGCAGAAACGGGCCGTTATGATGGTGGTTTTCAGGCGTTCAAGGATGCCGTTACCACCGCCGTTGATATGGCGAACGCCGCTTTCATGCGCGACGGCCACCTTTCTGGTGTGTCCACGGGCATTCATACGCTTGATGGCAAAATGGGTGGTTTGCAGCCTTCCGACTTGATCATTCTTGCAGGTCGTCCGGGTATGGGTAAGACCTCGCTTGCTACGAACATCGCTTTCAACATCGCCAATGCCTATGAAGCCGAGCAGCAGGCCGACGGCACGATGAAGGCAATCAATGGCGGTGTTGTTGGCTTCTTCTCACTCGAAATGTCGGCAGAGCAGCTCGCGACCCGTATCATTTCTGAGCAAACGGAAGTGTCTTCCTCGAAGATTCGTCGCGGTGATATTACTGAATCGGATTTTGAAAAGCTGGTCGCCTGCTCACAGCATATGCAGAAGATCCCGCTTTATATCGATCAGACCGGTGGTATCTCAATTGCGCAGCTGGCAGCGCGTGCGCGTCGCCTGAAGCGCCAGCGCGGTCTCGACGTTCTGGTCATCGACTACGTTCAGCTGATGACTGGTTCCTCAAAAGCTTCCGCACAGAACCGCGTGCAGGAAATCACCGAAATTACCACGGGTCTCAAAGCGCTTGGTAAGGAACTCAATGTTCCGATCATCGCGCTATCACAGCTTTCGCGTCAGGTGGAAAGCCGTGACGACAAGCGCCCTCAGCTCTCCGATCTTCGTGAATCGGGTTCGATCGAGCAGGACGCCGACGTGGTACTTTTCGTGTTCCGTGAGGAGTATTACGTCAAGAACCTCGAGCCTCGCGATGAGTTCGACCCAAAATATGAAGAATGGAAGCAGCACTTTGAAAAAGTGAAAGGCACCGCCGACGTCATTGTCGCCAAACAGCGTCACGGTCCTACCGGCACAGTTAAGCTCGCCTTCCAGTCCGAATTCACACGATTTGCAGATTTGGCCGAGGGGTCTTATATCCCGGAGCAGTATGAATAAATCGAATGTTCCTTTTGGTCGCAATTCCGAACGGAAAACCGCTAAGCACTTTTCCTGGAATTGCTTGTATCCCGGAGCAATATGAATAGTTTTTCCAATCTTAGAGAGCGTGCTTGATGGCCAAAGCACGCATTCAGTTCATCTGCCAGAATTGTGGCGCGGTTCATACGCGCTGGGCTGGCAAGTGCGACGGCTGCGGCGAGTGGAATACACTCGTCGAAGAAGGCACCAATAGTGGCATTGGCTCCGGCCCTGGCTCCATGCTTTCAAAGCGAAAAGGCCGCGCCGTTGCCCTCACCTCTTTGTCTGGCGAAATCGAAGATGCGCCGCGCATCATTTCCGGCATCAGCGAACTTGATCGCGTAACTGGCGGTGGCTTCGTCCGTGGTTCGGCTATCCTGATTGGTGGCGATCCCGGCATCGGCAAGTCAACGCTGTTGACACAAGCGGCGGCAGCTCTCGCCAATCGCGGGCACCGAATCGTCTATGTATCCGGCGAAGAAGCCGTCGCGCAGATAAGACTGCGTGCGCAACGTTTAGGCGTTGCGTCTTCTTCGGTAGAACTGGCTGCAGAAACCAATGTCGAAGACATTCTTGCCACCGTTTCTGATGGCAAGCGACCTGATCTCGTTATCATTGACTCAATCCAGACGCTCTGGACAGACATGGCAGATTCCGCACCCGGTACAGTGACGCAGGTGCGTTCCTCTGCTCAAGCAATGATCCGCTATGCCAAACAGACAGGTGCTGCGGTTGTCCTCGTTGGCCACGTCACCAAGGAAGGACAGATCGCCGGCCCGCGTGTGGTTGAACACATGGTCGATGGCGTTCTCTATTTTGAAGGTGAAGGCGGACACCAGTACCGCATTCTGCGCACGGTGAAGAACCGTTTCGGCCCGACCGATGAAATCGGCGTTTTTGAGATGTCGGACGGAGGCTTACGCGAAGTATCCAATCCCTCTGAGCTGTTCCTTGGTGAGCGCAACGAAAAGTCGCCGGGGGCTGCTGTTTTTGCAGGCATGGAAGGCACGCGCCCGGTTCTGGTCGAGATACAGGCACTCGTATCCCCCTCTTCGCTCGGCACACCGCGCCGTGCGGTTGTGGGCTGGGATGGAAGCCGTCTCGCGATGATTTTGGCGGTTCTCGAATCACATTGCGGCGTGCGTTTTGGCCAGCATGATGTCTATCTCAATGTGGCGGGTGGCTATCGCATCAGTGAGCCAGCGGCGGATATTGCCGTGGCTGCAGCGCTTGTTTCATCCATTGCAGGTATTGCCCTGCCTGCAGATAGTGTTTATTTCGGCGAAATCAGCCTTTCTGGTGCTGTTCGTGCGGTTTCGCATGCAGTACAGAGACTGAAGGAAGCCGAAAAGCTCGGTTTCCGGCAATCAGTAGTGCCGGGCGGAAGCAGCGAACTCTGGAAAGACCGCAACTTCGGCCTCGTAGAAACTACGGCGCTACCCGATCTTGTTGCACGTATCGCTGCATCGGGACCGGGTAAGAAGTAAGTTTCATCTGCGACCATAAGGTTGCAGATCATTGAATTTAATGAGATTTAACAGCGGAAGGTTTCGTCAACTTTCCGCTGTTATGCTCAGCCAAGTTTGACTGCCCCGCAGGCGAAAAAGCCACGCTGCGTATAAATTAAGGACAGGCCAGAATGCCGATTACGTTACTTGATGGAATTCTACTCGGAATAACGCTGGTTTCGGCCGTTCTTGCGATGGTCCGTGGTTTTTCGCGTGAAGTGCTTTCGCTGGTCTCATGGGCAGCAGCCGCCGCCGCTGCGTATCTTTTCTATAAGCCGGTTCTGCCGTACCTTCAGCCCTATATCAACAACGAAACAATCGCGAAGATTGCAGCCGCCGGTGCGGTTTTCCTCGTGGTTCTGATCGTTGTTTCGCTGATCACCATGAAGATCGCTGATTTCATCATCGACAGTCGCATCGGTGCACTCGATCGGACGCTCGGCTTCTTGTTCGGCGCGGCACGCGGTGTTCTTCTCGTTGTTGTCGCGATGTTGTTCTTCAACTGGCTGGTGCCAACCGGCCAACCTGCGTGGGTGAGCAACGCAAAGTCCAAGCCAATGCTTGATTCCTTTGGTCAGCAGCTGATCGATCTTTTGCCTGCGGACCCAGAAGCGGCCATCAAGCAGTTTAAGCCAGGCCAGGAAGGTCAGGCACCTGCGACTGGCCAGCCAAATGGCCAGACAGGCGATCAGACGGAAGCACCTGTACCGGACGATACACCGGCTGCAAACTGATCTTGAACCACCTTTTTTGAAACCGGTATGCCTAGCGCTGCCGGTTTCATCTGTTTTCAGCCTCAATCCATCCTTATATTGAGAGCTGAAAATGACGCAGGTGAAACGGACCGCTTTTAAAGTGACGCCTTTTCCTGTAAATACCGCTTTTAACAAACCGCAATCGAAAGGCCTTGCGGACGATGTTCCAACAATCGCATGACGAAACTTCCTTTATGCTGGACGATGATACGTTGCATGAAGAGTGTGGTGTATTTGGTATTCTCGGCCATGAGGACGCGGCAGCGCTGACAGCGCTTGGTCTGCACGCCCTTCAGCATCGCGGACAGGAAGCCGCCGGTATTGTTTCCTACCACAACCGCCGCTTCCATTCGGAGCGCCATATGGGCCTGGTTGGAGATCACTTCACCGATGCTTCGACGCTCAATCGTTTGCCCGGCGATCGCGCCATCGGCCATGTGCGTTATTCCACCACCGGCGAAACAATCCTGCGTAATGTGCAGCCACTTTTCGCAGAGCTGGAAGTTGGCGGCATCGCCATTGCGCATAACGGCAATTTCACCAATGGCATTACGCTGCGCAAGCAGCTGATCGCGTCCGGTGCCATTTTCCAGGCAACATCGGACACCGAAGTTGTGCTGCATATGATCGCTCGTTCGCGTCAAGCTTCCTCGAGCGCGCGTTTTGTCGATGCAATCCGTCAGGTCGAAGGCGGTTATGCCATGCTGGCGCTTACGCGCACTAAGCTGATTGCGGCGCGCGACCCGGTTGGCATTCGTCCCCTCGTCATGGGCGAACTTGACGGAAAACCGATCTTCTGCTCGGAAACCTGTGCTCTCGACATTATCGGCGCGAAATATATTCGCGACGTGGAAAACGGCGAAGTCATCATCTGTGAAATCCAGAAAGATGGTTCGATCACGACTGACTGCATCAAGGCCGAAAATCCGCAACCGGAACGCCTTTGCTTGTTTGAATATGTCTACTTCGCACGTCCTGACTCGGTTGTTGGCGGTCGCAGCGTTTATGTTGCGCGCAAGAACATGGGCATGGAACTGGCGAAAGAATCGCCAATCGAAGCTGATGTGGTTGTTCCTGTGCCGGATGGCGGCACGCCTGCGGCCCTTGGTTTTGCACAGGCCAGCGGCATTCCGTTTGAATATGGTATCATCCGCAATCACTATGTCGGTCGCACCTTCATTGAGCCAACCCAGCAGATCCGTGCACTTGGCGTGAAGCTCAAGCACTCCGCCAATCGTGCGATGATCGAAGGCAAGCGCGTCGTTCTGGTGGATGATTCCATTGTGCGTGGCACCACTTCGGTCAAGATCGTTCAGATGATCCGCGATGCAGGCGCCAAGGAAGTGCATATTCGCGTTGCAAGCCCAATGATCTTCCATCCAGACTTCTACGGCATCGATACACCGGACGGTGATAAGCTGCTCGCAAACCAGTATGACAGTCTCGAAGCGATGTGCCGCTATATCGGTGCAGATTCGCTGGAATTCCTGTCAATCGATGGCCTTTATCAGGCCGTCGGTGGACAACCTCGTGATCCGAAGGCGCCCGCCTTCACCGATCACTACTTCACGGGTGAATATCCAACCCGTCTTGTCGATCAGGAAGGCGAAAGCAACGTTCACACGTTGTCGCTTCTCGCTTCTAACGGCTGATCGATAGTCTTCACGCAGGCGGCTCAAAAGGCCGCCTGTTTCATGTTCCAGCACGAAATTGGGGGTAGAATGACAACTGACCTTAAGGGCGACCTTACGGGCCGTATCGCCTTGGTAACAGGCGCATCACGCGGTATTGGATATTTTCTTTCGCTAGAGCTTGCAAAGCGCGGCGCTCATGTGATCGCCGTTGCACGCACTGTTGGCGGTTTGGAAGAACTTGACGACGAAATTCGTAAGATCGGTGGCACCAGCACGCTCGTTCCGCTCGATATTACCGATATGGAAGCAATTGATCGTCTCGGCGGCTCTATTCATGAGCGCTGGGGTAAACTCGATATTCTGGTTGCAAATGCTGGCGTCCTTGGCACGATTTCCCCCATCGGCCATGTAGAAGCCAAGACATTTGATAAGGTTATGAATGTCAACGTGACCAGCGTATGGCGCCTCATCCGTACCACAGACCCGCTGCTGCGTGCATCTGATGCTGGACGTGCAATCCTGCTCTCATCAGGTGTCGCTCACTCCTGCCGCGCATTCTGGGGCCCTTATGCCGCTTCCAAGGCCGCAGTCGAAGTGATGGCGCGTTGCTGGGCGGAAGAAGCCAAGCAGATGAAGCTCAAAGTCAACTCGGTTAATCCGGGCGCAACCCGCACCGCCATGCGTGCGCAGGCAATGCCGGGTGAAGATCCGGAAACTTTGCCAACACCACAGTCAGTCGCCGAGAAGATCGTCAAACTAGCCGATCCGAACCTTGATGTTACCGGCAAGCTTTACGATGTGCGTCAGGATCGCTTCCTCGACTATCATATGCCGTCCTGATTTTTGCAGATCCGGCCTTGCACGATGCCAAGGCCGGACTTATCCTTTCTAGAGCATTTCCTGTTTTGATTGAGTCATTGGAAATGCTCTATCTATTTGTTTCTACGCGCATCTTTTTCCGAAAACCGCTTCGCATTTTTCGGGATATGCTCTAAATATTCCGCTCCTGCCGACCTTTCCGGCTCATTTTAAAGCGGACCTTCCCCCTACCAGACAAGACTGTTCCTTCGCGCGCTTATGCACGCGCACATTCCCATTTTACTGGAGGACCAATGTCTCACGACTATCAACGCTTTATCATTATCAGTGGCGGACCCGGATCAGGCAAAAGCACACTCATCGATGCTCTGGAGAAGCGGGGCTTTGCACGCAGTGTCGAAGCAGGCCGCGCCATCATTCAGCATCAGGTAGAAATCGGCGGGAAAGCACTGCCATGGGCAGATCGCTCCTTGTTTGCGGAACTGATGCTTTCGTGGGAGATGCGCTCTTACGGTCTTGCCTGCAACAACGAAGGACCGGTGTTCTTTGATCGCGGTGTGCCTGATGTTATCGGCTATCTCACGCTTTGTAGATTGCCGGTGCCTGAACACATTCGGCAAGCAGCGTCCACGATTCGATATAACAGAACGGTGTTTCTCGCTCCACCATGGGCAGAAATTTTTGATCAGGACGCCGAGCGCAAACAGAACTTCGATGAGGCGAAACGCACATTTGATGCGATGGAGCAGACATATCAGCAGTTTGGATATGAAATCGCGCTCCTGCCGAAATCAACGGTTCAGGAGCGCGCAAATTTTATTCTCCAAAACTTACCGTCAGACGTCTTCTGACGGCTCGTTTTCATGAGCGGCCTTCTTATCGGCTGCTTCACGACGGTTCCATGCCAGCAGACTAAGCGGCAGAAAGGCAACATAGGCTAGCGCTGTCAGTGTCAGCGTGTGCCATGTGAAGCTCATCAGAAATGCCACATAAATCACCACCATGAGGATCAGCGGCATGACGATGTCGCGGCGCACGAGGCTACCGGCGGACTTGCCGTTATAAACCGGCAAGCGGCTGACCAGCAGGAAAGCAATGGCAACTGTGTAGATCGCAACACCGAAAGCCAGCCCCTTGCTTGGTGTCAGCCCAAGGAAGCCGAGATAGACGGGCAACAGAACCAACATGGCGCCTGCTGGTGCAGGCACGCCGATGAAGTAATTGCTCTGCCATGCAGGGCGGTTCGGGTCTTCCAGCATCACGTTGAAACGGGCAAGACGCAGGCAGCAGGCAATGGCGTAAAGCAGCGCCGCAATCCAGCCGAAGGAACGCGCCTGATCAAGTACGAAAACATAAAGCACCAATGCAGGCGCGACGCCAAAATTGACGATATCGGCCAGCGAATCCATCTGCTCACCGAATTTCGACGAGCCTTTCATCATGCGGGCTACGCGGCCATCAATACCGTCGAGAAACGCCGCAATCAGCACCATCGTTACTGCGAGTTCAAAGCGGTGCTCAAATGCCAGACGAATGCCAGTTAAGCCCGCACAGATGGCAAGAACCGTGATGACATTCGGAATTACGATGCGCAGAGGAATCTGCGACAGTCTTGGGCCGCGGGATGAATCCACGCGGCCATTAGGCTCGAAGGGTGGGAATGGTGTTTCCATCGGCTCAGGCGATCCGCACCACAGGTTCAACGCGTTCGCTACCGAATTCAGCAAGAACCGTTTCACCAGCCACAGCGGTTTGGCCGACAGCAACGCGAACCGATGCACCGGCTGGCAGATAGACATCAACGCGTGAGCCGAAACGGATCAGGCCGAAGCGCTCACCGACTGAGAGATTGTCGCTTTCGCGTGACCAGCAGACGATACGGCGGGCAACCAGACCTGCGATTTGTACAACGCCGACCTTGCCGTTTGCACTGTCGATGAGAACGGAATTGCGCTCGTTTTCGGTGCTGGCCTTATCAAGTTCTGCATTGAGGAACTTGCCCGGGCGGTGAAAGATCTTCTCGATACGACCACGCACTGGCGCACGATTGATGTGAACGGAAAACACGTTCATGAACACAGACACGCGCATAAGCGGCTCTGCGCCGAGATCCAGTTCCGCTGGCGGCACTGCCGGGCCAACGAAAGAAACCTTGCCGTCAGCCGGGCTGATCACAAGATCGTCGGCGATTGGCGTCACACGCTCAGGATCGCGGTAGAAATAAATGCACCAGATGGTCAGAACGAGACCAATCCAGAACAGCGGGTTCCACAGCCAGCCCAGAATGAGCGAAACCACGAAGAAGCCCGCGATAAACGGATAACCTTCACGATGGATCGGCACGAAAGTGTTACGAATGGTATCAGACAGGCTCATCGTTTTTCCTTCTGGAACGCGGCAAGTCTGCCCGACAACCATGCGTTCTAGTGAATTATATGCGCACCGCTTTGCCGAAAATCTCCCCTGATCAACAGCACGATGCGACGCTTGGCCCGGTTTTACCTCATCCCGCTTAAAATCAAAACGTATTTCGCAATTTATTCACGACTGTCAGGGTTCGTGATCATATACTAATCCAAAGCACAATAATGCGACGCATCAAGCTTTGAGAAATTCATCTACGCTCAGGCCTGACCAAACACCTATGAGAAAAGGTCACAGGTGTTTGGTTTAACAAGCGATTATTTACTCCGCAGCAGGCGCACCACGCGTGACGACGCCCATGTCGTCACTTTCGCGGACCTGACGCAGGCGTTCTTCTGCCTCATCAGCCTCACGCTGACGGTTCCACATCGAAGCATAAAGACCATCCTGCTTCAGAAGCGCCCTATGCGTACCACGTTCGGCAATCAGCCCTTCCTTCAGCACGATGATTTCGTCCGCACCAATAACCGTCGACAAACGATGCGCGATCACCAGTGTTGTGCGGCCACGGCTGACGATATCGAGCGCCGACTGAATTTCTTGCTCGGTCGCTGTATCGAGTGCCGATGTGGCCTCATCTAGAATAAGAATTGGCGGTGCTTTCAGGATCGTACGAGCAATTGCCACGCGCTGCTTTTCACCGCCTGAAAGCTTCAAGCCACGTTCGCCGACCATTGCCTGATAGCCTTCCGGCAGATGTTTGATGAAGCCGGAGATCTGCGCCATTTCGGCTGCCTTTTCCACGTCCTGATCGCTCGCATCAGTGCGACCATAACGAATGTTATAGGCAATCGTGTCATTGAAGAGCACAGTATCCTGCGGGACCATGCCGATGACTTTGCGCAGGCTCTCTTGCGTTACATCGCGCACATCTTGCCCATCAATCGTCACCGAACCGGACTGAACGTCATAGAAGCGGAACAGAAGACGCGAGATCGTGGATTTACCTGCACCTGACGGGCCGACAATCGCCACCGTCTTACCCGCCGGCACTTCAAAGCTGACGCCTTTGAGGATCGGACGGTTGGCGTCATAGGCGAAATGCACATCGTTGAAGCGGATTGCGCCTTTGTCCACATCAAGCGGTTCGGCGCTTGGCTTGTCCTGCACTTCCTGCTGTACATCGAGGAGGTCGAACATCTGCTCAATGTCAGTCAGGCCCTGACGGATTTCACGATAGATGAAACCGATGAAATTGAGCGGAATGGAAAGCTGCATCAACATCGCGTTGATGAATACGAAGTCACCAAGCGACTGCGTGCCCGCCTGCACTTCGCGCGCCGACATCACCATAACAATGGCCATACCGACACCGAAAATCACAGCCTGACCAAAGTTCAGCCAGCCGAGCGAAGTCCAGGTTTTTGTCGCGGCATCTTCATAGCGCGCCATCGACGCATCGAAGCGCTTGGCTTCCATCGTCTCATTGCCGAAATATTTGACCGTCTCGAAGTTGAGTAGCGAATCGATGGCCTTGGTGTTGGCATCTGTGTCGGAATCATTCATCTCGCGACGAATATTGATGCGCCAGTCACTCGCCTTGATCGTGAACCACGTATAGGCCCATACGGTTGCAGCAACTACCAGCAAGTAGGAAAAGCCATAGGCGAAGGCGAAAATCACCGCCGTCAGCGCAAACTCAAGAATGGTCGGCAACGTGTTGAGGATCGTGAAACGAACGATCGTTTCAATGCCCTTGGTGCCGCGCTCGATCACACGCGAGAGACCACCCGTGCGTCGCTCCAGATGGAAGCGGAGCGAAAGCTGGTGCATATGCACGAAGGTTTTATAGGCAAGCTGACGCACCGCATATTGGCCGACACTGGCAAACAGCGCATCGCGAAGCTGATTGAGCCCCGCCTGAATAATCTTGGCCGCATTATAGGCGAGCACCAGCATGACCGCGCCGGTAAGGATCAGCGGAATATAATCGGGCGTTGAAAGCTGTCCATTCAGTGCATTCGTCACCCATTTGAAGAAATAGGGAACAAGGATCAGAACGATCTTGGAAATCACCAGATAGAACGTCGCCCAAACCACGCGCATGCGCAGATCAGGGCGTTCAGATGGCCACATGTAGGGCCAGAGATTTCGCAATGTTTTGAACGTTTCGCCGGAATCGGCAGAAACAGTTTTGGGGGAACTCATGATGTTTCTTTCAAATCAGACAGTTTTTTCGCAGCAGCCATTTCGAAAGGCTGCGAGATGCGAACGAATGATGGACAATTGCTGCCAGTTGACGCTGTAGCGGGAAGTCTGGCGGTCGGGCCGATAGTCGATAAGGCCGGCCTGTACGAGAACCTTGAGATGCTGCGATACCGTGGACTGAGCAAGGTCGAGACGGCCGACAATATCCTTGCAGCAGCAGGCATCTTCAAGAATCAGCTGCCGGAGAATGTGAATGCGAACGGGATGACCGAGCGCTGCATAAATGCGCGCCGCAAGGTCGTCGTCTACGCCCGGAAAAACATCGGACATCGTGTCGAGGGAAATATTCATCGTAAATCGACGATATACGATTATACTCAAAAAGACAATATAACGCAGCATCCTTTCTAAAGGACACTGCGTTCACAAAACAGATATTGCCGATTTATATCAGTTTGCGGAATCCTGCAGTCGGCGCTGCACTTCGTCATCACCGAGCGGCTGCTGCGGCATTACAAAGACCTGTCCCGGCAAAATTAGGTCAGGATTACGGATCTGATCGCGGTTCGCGAGATAGATCGTCGTGTATCGTGTACCCTGACCATATGTTCGCTTCGAAATCGTCCAGAGATTATCACCCTTTCGGATGATCACAGAGCCTTCCACCTTCTGCAAAGGTGTGGCGCTGGCTGCTTCTCCCGCACTGGAGTTCTGATCGCCAGTTCCCGAAGCAACAGCCGAAACATTTTCGCCAGCTTCGCGGCGGAAAGGCACGCGCGCTGTGGCAATCACACGAGAAGAGCTATCGAGAAGATCAGCACGAATAATGTAGTCGCCCACTGCGAGGGGCTTCTGGCTCTGCACCAGAAAACGACCTTCCGGCGAAATCGGGCTGGCACCAAGCATGATATCATTGGCGTTCACAACAACGCTGTTTCCATCCTTCGGACCATTGGCCTTACCTGCAACAAAGACCCTGTCGCCTTCAATCTCGACAGCCTCGATGGCAATCGGCGCATCGGGATCAGGCTTAGCCTGCGGCGCGGTTTCGGTAGGAGCTGCATCCGGCGCGGTTGAAGCGGTCGTTTGCTGAGCTGGGACTTCTGGCTTGGTGATCAGGCGACTGGCCTGGCCCGGCTCTTCAACCAGCGCCAATACCTGGCCCTTGCTGTTATCGGGAACGGAAACAATCGCAGTTTGCGCAGAGGTTGCAACATTGCCGCCCTCACCGCCAGCACGCAGCACCAGCTGGTGATCGCCCGGTTCAAGCGGCTGATCGAGAACGATAGCGAAGTCGCCGTTTTCACCGGCCTTGGCTGTCCCCAGCACCTTGGAACCGGAAATGATTTCGATGGCGGCATTCGCAGCAGCCTGACCGGCGATTACGACAGAACCATCTGTTTCTACACGCAGAATATCGAAGACCGGAACTTTCGCTTCTTTCGGCGCTTCTTTTGCTGCCTCTGGCGCAGGCTGTTCAGTCAATTGCTGCGGCTGAGCATCGGCTGGTTTTTCTGGCTCTTGCGTTGCAGCGGGCGTTTGCGCCTCCGAAGGCTTTGGCAAACTGCCGGTTTCAGGAGCCTTTGCAGCAATGCCCGAATCCGACGTAACAGCCTGCTCTTTCAGCGAATTCCAATAATATGCGCCCCCGCCAAGAACGAGGACGAGAAGAACACCGATAACCCCATATCTATAGTTTTGCATTCGGCCCGAAACCCACAAGAGATAAATTAACCTCCGGGTTTATCGCTTTTTTCTGCACCTCACAAGAAGTTGAGCAGAATTGCGCACGCTATCCGAATGATTATTGCTGTGAAGTTACTCTTCCTTGCAGCTGATCGGCTTTTCTTGTTCCGGATCATCCATCAGATTATACAAATCGGCAGTTTCACCTTTGGTCCACCAGACGTAAATCCCACCCGCATATTTAGCACCAGAACCGGAAAGGACGTTGGCTGCGATGACCGTGTTATCTTCCATTTCAAGCTCAACAAGCGAGTTATCACCCGCATTGTAATAGGTTGCAGAAACATTCTGATCACCGCATTTGTAGAGCACTGAATTTACAGTCACATCAATATCGTCAGGGAGCTGGATCGTGATCTCACCTGCCGATGCATTCGATGCAGCCAGCGAAAGACCTGCCAACAAAATCCATTTCTTCATGCCATCGAACTCCCTGTCAAAATTTTACCTTTCCAGAGTTATAGGTCTGGCTTGAAAAGTCTAGCCAAAGCTTGACGCTCAAACGCCAAAGGCGCACAAGAAATCATGTCTGAGATTCGATCCATTTGTGTTTATTGCGGCTCTTCAACGGGCTTAAATCCAATCTATCGTGAAGCAGGTCTGACGCTCGGTCGTTCCCTTGCAGAACACGGCATTCGCCTTGTTTATGGCGGCGGCACACGCGGCATTATGGGCGCGGTTGCGCAGGGTGTGATGGAAGCTGGTGGCGAAGTCACCGGCATCATCCCGACCTTCCTGCTCGACAAAGAAGCGAGCCTTGAAAAGGCGCAGGAGCTGACTGAACTCATCATCGTCGGCGACATGCACGAACGCAAGCATCTGATGTTCCAGAAGTCCGACGCTTTCGTCACCCTTCCCGGCGGTATTGGCACGGTTGAAGAAATCGTGGAAATGATGACATGGGCGCAGCTTGGCAAGCATCGCAAGCCGATGGTCTTCGCCAATATCAACAATTTCTGGCAGCCAATGCTCACATTGCTTGAGCACATGACAAATGAGGGCTTCCTGCACACCGCGCATCAGGTGAAGCCGCTGGTGATCGATCAGGCGAAAGATATCGTGCCTGCAATCCTCGCTGCCAATGGCAAAGCCCATGAAGGCGATCCAAAAATCATCGAAAAAATGTAATCACCGCACTGAACTATTACGCGTGATTGAAGAACAAGGGCGGAGCGATCCGCCCTTCATTATATCTGGGAGGGCTTGATGAAAACGATTGGATTGATTGGCGGGATGAGCTGGGAAAGCTCGCAGGAATACTATCGCATCATCAATCAGGAAATCCGTGCAAGGCTTGGTGGCACGCATTCGGCCAAAAGCCTGATGTGGTCGATGGATTTTGCTGAAATCGAGCATCTCCAGCATCAGGGCAAATGGGACGAACTGACCAAGCTGATGATTGAAGCCGCGCAAAACCTTGAAAAAGGCGGCGCAGATTTCATCCTCATCTGCACCAACACCATGCATAAAATGGCCGCTGACATTGAACGCACCACGTCGATCCCGCTTGTGCACATTGCAGACCCGACTGCAGAAAAGATAAATGCCCAAGGCCTCTCCAAAGTAGGCCTTCTCGGCACCGCTTTCACGATGGAGCAGGATTTCTACAAAGGCCGCCTCGCCTCCAGGCATGGGCTTGAAGTTTTGACGCCCGACGATGCCGACCGCAAAACCGTGCATGACATCATCTATCAGGAACTGGTTGTTGGCCAAGTGCGAGATGCCTCACGCGAAAAATACCGCGCGGTGATCCAACGCCTCGTCGAGCGCGGTGCAGAGGCCATCATCCTCGGCTGCACCGAAATCATGCTGCTTATCGGCCAAGAAGACAGCCCCGTGCCAGTGTTTGACACGACACGGTTACATGCCGAAGCGGCGGTAGACTGGGCGTTAAGGCCCGAGCATCGATCCAATAAAAACCGTTCTAAAGTAAAATACTCATTCGCCCCCGACGGCAAAACGTTAGAAACCACCTCCCGACTTGAAAAATGAGCTATCAAAAAGGTAAATAAAAGTCATCATATATAGAAATATGATGAACAAAAATGCTGATCTTAAATATATAAGCCTGTCTTTAACTCTCTCCGTTGCAAAACGGCAATTATGGATAAGTTGAGAAAGCTGCCACTCTAGGCCAGACACTGATTCGCTTTGCATCGCAGAAACCATGTCCCCAGCAGTCTCATCAAATAAGACCTCCAACCTTTCTAAGTCAGATATACTTGCGAGGCCACGCCATGCAAATGTCAAATGTGTCTTTCGAGCATCCTTCACATCATCTGCTTCAATAAAGGCGCTTTTTGTTCTAACGACCAAAGCATCCAGATCACGATTAAAACCAAACATACGTCGGATTTTAGTCGAAATAGAACGAGAAAATACAAATGAAGAACGACTATCTAGGCCAATAAGATCCAAATTCTCATGCGCAGATCGTGCGAGTACTCGTCTATGAACTCTCCCTGGCCCCATTAAAACAAAGGAAACGGGGGAGTTATATATAATTAGAGCGCTGTCTTTTTCCCCGATCATAGAATTATCCCTTGATCAATAAATTTCGAAGCTCATTCTCTAGCTTCAATTTATCCGCCGTTACAAAGTTGCTATGATAAGACTTAGTTATAGGAAAATTAGAGAACTCCTTCCAACGCCCCACTTGATTATCCAACCAACTCTCTAAATCTACTCTTTGTGGTAATGTTTCCCACAAATCTTTTTTATTGAGAATAAAATGCAAGCTTTTCAGCTGCTTCTTCTCCTTACGCAAATAACCACTTAACTGATTCAAAAAAGCCTCGTGCTCTTTTAGCCGATCAAAATCAACACTCATAGAATCTCGTACAGATGAATGATCTAAAAAAATGTAAGCTATATCTGATTTTCCCACGATCTGAAACTGCTGATAGTATTGCTGGCCCGCACCGTCCAATATACCATAATATAAATTTGGATTTCCCGAATTCAAAGAGACAACAAAATAAATATCATCAGTTCTTTCTTGAACAGATTCAACCTCATAATTAATGTAGTTTAAAAGCGTAGTTTTACCAGCCCGCGATGGACCAACAAAACCTACAAGCGTTAAATTCGGATCGAACGTTCCAATTAAAGAAAAATCATCAATTTTTTGATGTAAATAATGCTCAGGAGAAATCAATTTCACGGGGAATGAAGTTACAGCACTCCATGCAGCGACTAAAACCGCGGCACCGAACCCCAACCCCGCCACCACGGGCTGGGAAACTATAAGACCTACACCGCCAATACCTGCAGAACTTATACCAATGATACTATTAGTGGCATCAAGTTTTGACTTGAATTCTTTAGGCCAAGCTTTCCCGTTGCGTTTTGCCATTATTCCCCCCGTTTAAGCCATCCTCCATAGCTACACTAAAAATACCAGTCAATTCCCTAAGCAACTCAATTTTATGATGGATAAATTAAATATAACTAATTCATACTCGGAGTGAATGGGGCTAAGTTCCTCAGCTTCAAATAAAAACTATTACTACCTCTTCACCAGTGTCGCCACGGCTTCGACATGTGGCGACCAGAGGAACTGGTCAATCGGTGTGACGCGGGTGATGCGGTAGCCGCCCTTCACCAGAATGGCGAGGTCACGCGCCAGCGTCACCGGGTTGCACGAGATCGCGACAACCTTCTCCACCTTGGATTTAGCCAGTTCCAGCGCCTGTTCTTCTGCACCCGCGCGCGGCGGATCGAAGACCACTGCATTGTAAGGCAGCAGTTCCTTTGGCATCAACGGACGGCGGAAGAGGTCGCGGCGTTCAACCGAGACAGGTTTTAGGCCCTGCACATGGCGGATACCGCGATCAAGCGCTGCCAGCGCCGGAGCATTGTTTTCGATTGCGTGGACCGCGCACTTTTCCGCAATACGCAGCGCGAATGTGCCCACACCACAGAAGAGGTCTGCAACGCGCTTGGCCTTGCCAAGATGTGCCTGAACCAGCGACACCATCGCTTCTTCTGCATCGACCGTTGCCTGCAAGAAGCAACCCGGAGGCACCGGAACTGGCACATTGCCGATATGAATAACTGGCTTTTTAGGCTCGACGATGATTTCACCTTCATGCGAAAGGCGGGCAAAGCCTTTCTTCATAATGAGTGCGGTGAGCGCGCGGCGCTGCTCGTCGGTGAGTTTGCCGCAGCCGCTTGCCGCCAGATCAAGGCCCGATGCGGTTACGGTTGCCGCCAGTTTGAACGGCTTGGAGCCGGGTGCAATCAACGCGCCCACTTCGCGCAGGTCATCAAGCCGCGAAATGATTTCCGGCACTGTGACGGCGCATTCGACAATATCGATGATCTCGTGGCTCTGGTGTCGGTTAAAGCCAAGCAGCACGCCCTTTTCCGTCTTGCGCGCAGCAAAGGTTGCACGGCGGCGCGACTGTGGCTGGCAAGCGACCAGCTCATCGACTTCAACCTCAAGGCCCCTGCCCTTTAAGGCAGAGACCACCAGTTCGCGCTTCCATGCGCGGTAAGGCTCATCCTGCCAATGCTGCAAAGCGCAGCCGCCGCAATCTTCAAAATGCTGGCAGGCTGGGTCCTGACGCTCAGCGGAGGTTTCAAGCAATGCCATCACTGTCGCGCGGTTTTTGTCGCGCGCCACATTGGCCACTTCGCCGGGCAGTGTGAAAGGCACAAAAAGCTGACCATCGGGAAGATTGGCGACGCCATCGCCGCCCGCACCCATCGAGCGGATTGTTACCTGGGTCGTCATTGGTCTTTCTTTCCTGCCAAGAGATATTCACGATTGCCGTCGCCGCCCTCAATGGGTGACGGGCAAAGGCCGAGCGCGCGCCAACCGGGCTGCGTCTCAAGCCATGATTTCAATTCTTCCGCAATGCGTTCGCCGTCTTTCGGGTCACGCAAAATGCCACCTTTGCCGATGGCTTCACGCCCGGCTTCAAACTGCGGCTTTACGAGAAGCGCGCAGATAGCATCTTTTTGCGCCAAGGCCAATGCCGGTGGCAAAGCGAGTTTCAAGGAAATGAAGCTCACATCCGAAACAACGCAGCCAATATCGCGGCCATCAAGGTGGCTGAAATCCAGCGCACGGGCATTAACGCCCTCCTTGTTGGTGACACGCGGGTCATTGCGGAGGCTCTCGTGCAACTGGTCATGGCCCACATCAATGGCGATGACATGATTGCTGCCGCGCTCCAGAAGCACTTGTGTAAAGCCGCCGGTCGATGCGCCAATATCGAGCGCGCTCACGCCCTTCACATCGAGATTGAAATGATCAAGTGCCGCGATGAGTTTCAGCGCGCCACGCGAAACATAGGCGCTTGCGGGATCATCTACGCTCAGCTCTGCTGTACGCAGTACATTTTGCCCCGGCTTGGTGACGGGCTTGCCGTCAACCTTCACCGTGCCGCGCTGAATTGCGTCACGCGCACGCGAGCGCGTAGCGAACAACCCGCGATCAACCAGCAACTGGTCAAGACGCGGGCGGTTATCCAATGATGCTTCGCTCATCAATCAGGCGCGGAAAGGTGTCGCGATTTCCTCGCGGCCCAATGCTGCAAAGACCGTATGCACGATGCCAGCGCGGTCAAGACCGGCATTGGCATACATAACTTCCGGCTTGGCGTGATCCTGATAGGTATCTGGCAGGGTCAGTACGCGCACCTTGAGGCCGCGATCCAGCAGACCATCGGTCGCAAGGAATTGCAGCACATGGGCAGCAAAGCCACCCGCAGCGCCTTCTTCAATCGTGAGGAGCACTTCATGCTCGCGCGCAAGGCGACGGATGAGATCATGATCAAGCGGCTTGGCAAAACGTGCATCTGCAACCGTTGTGGAAAGACCAGCAGCGGCCAGTTCATCGGCGGCACCAAGACATTCCTGCGAGCGCGTGCCAAATGACAAAAGCGCCACCTTGGTGCCTTCGCGAACGATGCGGCCCTTGCCGATTTCAAGCACAGAACCACGTTCCGGCAGTTCCACGCCGACACCATCGCCGCGCGGATAGCGGAAGGAGATCGGACCTTCGTCATATTCCGCAGCCGTACGCACCATATGGCGCAGTTCGGCTTCGTCAGACGCGGCCATTACAACAAAGCCCGGAAGCGCCGCGAGGAAGCCCGTGTCAAACGAACCCGCATGAGTTGGGCCATCGGCACCCACCAGACCAGCGCGGTCAATGGGGAAACGCACGGGCAGGTTCTGGATCGACACATCATGCACGACCTGATCATAGCCGCGCTGAAGGAAGGTCGAATAGATCGCGCAGAACGGCTTATAGCCCTCGCTGGCAAGACCTGCGGCAAAAGTCACCGCATGTTGCTCGGCAATGCCCACGTCAAAGGTGCGCTTCGGGAAGACCTCACCAAAAAGGTCGAGGCCCGTGCCGGTCGGCATCGCCGCCGTGACAGCGACGATCTTGTCGTCGTGGCGGGCTTCCTCAATGAGGCTTGTGCCAAAAATCTTGGTGTAGCTTGGCGCATTTGCCGGTGGCTTCGACTGCTTGCCGGTGATGACGTCGAATTTGTTCACGCCATGATATTTGTCGGCAGCAGCTTCGGCGGGCGCGTAGCCCTTGCCCTTCTGCGTCACCATATGGATCAGCACGGGGCCGTCCTGCGTGTCACGCACGTTTTTGAGGATCGGCAGCATATGGTCGAGGTTGTGACCATCAATCGGCCCGACATAGTAAAAGCCAAGCTCTTCAAACATCGTGCCGCCGGTGAAGAACGCACGCGTAAACTCTTCCGATTTACGCGCCTTGTCCTGCAAGAACTTCGGCAGCTTCTTGGCAACCTGCTTTGCGGCTTCACGCACGCTACGATAGGTCTTGCCAGATACCAGACGCGCCAGATAGGCGCTCATGGCACCTGTCGGCGGGGCAATCGACATGTCGTTGTCATTGAGAATGACGATGAGGCGCGCATCAAGCGCACCGGCATTGTTCATCGCTTCATAGGCCATACCAGCCGACATGGAGCCATCGCCGATGACAGCGATTACATTGCGCTTTTCGCCCGAAAGATCAGCGGCAACTGCCATGCCAAGACCTGCCGAAATGGAGGTCGAGGAATGCGCAGCACCGAATGGGTCATATTCGCTCTCAGCACGCTTGGTGAAACCGGACAGGCCGTTTTCCTGCCTGAGCGTGCGGATGCGGTCGCGGCGTCCGGTCAGAATTTTGTGCGGATATGCCTGATGGCCCACATCCCAAATGATGCGGTCATGCGGTGTGTCAAAGACGTGGTGCAGCGCGATGGTCAGTTCCACCACGCCAAGCCCCGCCCCCAGATGTCCGCCCGTCGTGGAGACTGCATCGACCAGTTCGGCACGCAGTTCTTCCGCAAGCTTTGGCAAATCCTGTTCCGGCAATTCGCGCAAGGCATCAGGCGTTGGCACCTTGTCGAGCAGCGGGGTAATGGGTCGGGACATTGAAACAACCTGTTTCTGGTAAGATTTTGGTTTGTCGGTATAGCAGCATTATACGCAGATCAAGCGGACCAAAGATCACATTGTGCCCCGCGAGACATGTTGTCCTATGCGGCGGCTTTTTGTTTTGTCGCATTATCCAACGCAAAACCGCTTCGCACTTTTACTGGAAATGCTCCATCATTCCGGCAAAGGTATGAATTCTTCTTCATCGCCCGGCACAATATCAAAGCGTCCAGTGCGCCATTCCTCTTTGGCCTGTTCAATACGCTCTTTGGAAGACGAAACGAAATTCCACCAGACATATCGCTTGGAACCAAGTGCCGCTCCACCAAATAGCATAAAGTGCGCGCCGTCAGGGCCAGCCTGCACCACGATATCATCACCCGGACGGAAAGCCAGCAGGCGGTCCGCTGGAAACACGTCACCGCCAATGCCGACATTGCCGCGCAGCGTATAGATAGCACGCTCTTCCGTGGTCGGCGGGATATGAAAGCGCCCTCCAGGCAACACTTCAATATCGGCATAAAGTGTCTCCGCGTGCTGGATCACCGGCGATGAAACGCCATGCAGCGAGCCGATAATCAAACGCCCGTTAAACTCGCGATCTTCCATCAGTGGCAGATCGGGCGAATTGGTATGATAGAAATGCGGATCGATTTCTTCAAATTGCTCCGGCAGTGCCAGCCATGTCTGCACACCGGAAATCGACAGCGGCCCATTGCGTTCTTCTTCAGGCGAACGCTCGGAATGGACAATGCCACGACCTGCCGTCATGAGGTTCACATCCCCCGGACGGATGACCATTTCAGTGCCGAGGCTGTCACGATGGCGGATATGACCATCGAAAAGATAGGTCACGGTAGATAGACCGATATGCGGATGCGGGCGGACATCAAGCGCATCGCCATCCTTTAAAACTGCCGGTCCCATGCGATCAAAGAAAATGAAAGGCCCAACCAGACGCCTGCGTACGGTCGGCAAAGCCCGACGCACTTCCAGCCCGCCAATATCGCTCGTACGCGGAATGACCAGAGTTTCAATTGCATCTACGGAAGTCTTGTCGCCAAGAACCGGATCAGGACAAGGGAAAAAACTCATCGGACTGCCACCAAATAAAAGCGCACCGGCAAGCCGTTTGCCGGTGCGTGATGTAGAAAAATAAGACCGTATTAGCGATTGTGCAACAGGCGCGACAATTCGTTTGTGTCTGGCACCTGTCCGTTGGTCGTGAGCTTATCCACCAACCCCGGAAGAACCTGCGATAGCTGATTAAGCAATTCCTGCTGATCAATCCCTGCATGAGCAGCGATTTCGCTCAACGTCTTCTGGCCGAGTGCATCTCCGAGCTGACCTGGTTCAATCTGATGATTGTTGCCCTGCCCAACCCAGGAATCCACCTTATCGCCAAGACCTGCCTGTTTGAGCTGATCGAGAAGACCGCCTAAGCCGCCGCCAAGTGGACCGGGAGCAGTCGGTGCGGAAGCTGCACCGCCACTTGCGAGCGCACCACCCAGCAAACCACCGAGGCCACCCAGAATACCGCCAAGCAGACCGCCACCGTTATCCGCCTGCTGAGGAGCAGACTGGTCTGGAATGGAAGCTGGCTGTTCAGGCTCCTCACTATGCCCTTTCAGCATCTTGCCGACCAGAAGCGCACCGAGCGCGATCAGAACCGGCTTGGCAAGGCTGCCGCCGGGGATCGGCGAATTGTTGGAATTGTCGTCATAACTTCCCATCACACGATACTCCCTGTTGGTCGCTGTGGTTTTCTCACACGCGATAAGTTAAGGTGAAATAAGTTTCCGCCTTTGACAAGCATTATACCTTGCCAAATCGAAACTATTGTGAAAATTTTCTAACTGTCTGATGCAAAACCTTATTTTCGCAATCGGAGATATTAGATGTCTGTAATAAGCTGGATTATATTAGGCTTGATTGCCGGCTTCATCGGCAGCAAAATCGTCAATAAAAGCGGTCAGGGGGTGTTTTTCGACATTGCTTTGGGCATTGTCGGAGCAATCGTTGGCGGCGTTCTTTCTTCCGCTCTTTTCGGTCGAGGCGTCACAGGCGCATTTGATCCAATGAGCCTGATCATTGCAATTATCGGTTCCATTATCGTCTTGTGGGCTTACCACAAGATCACCGGCAAGCGTTCCATCGGCTAACAAAACCAACTATAGTGCTTAGGCTCCGGTTCGCGCCGGAGCCTTTTTATGTTTAGCGTGGTTTCCGAATGAGCTTTATTGAGCCTTATATCGCCGCCTATGGCGCGCTGGCCCTTTTCGTCATCGTCTATTTCGAGTCTTTTGGCGCACCGCTTCCCGGTGAAAGCGCATTGATTGCAAGTTCGCTCTTAGCGCTGCATGGCACACTCAATATCGAGATGGTCATTCTGGCGGTGTTTGTTGGTGCGGTTTTAGGTGATTGTACCGGCTATGCGATTGGACGCTTTGGCGGGCGAGCGCTCATTCTGCGATACGGGCACTACGTGAAACTGACGCCGGAGCGTCTCGATAAATTCGAGAAAATGTTTGAGAGCAAGGGTATTTATGTGGTCGCGACAGCGCGCTTTGTCGTCCTGCTTAGACAATTAAACGGCATTGTCGCAGGTTCCATGAAAATGAACCCTATGCATTTTCTGGCTGCCAATGTGATTGGCGCTGCCGGTTGGACACTTGTCTGGGGACTAGGGCCCTATCTCCTGAGCGGCGTGCTTGCGCCCTACGCCGCCCAGCTCAAGGCGATGTTTTAAGTCTGAGATTTATTCAGCGTCGAGCGGTTCTGTACCCGCTGGCTGACCGTCACGGCCAATGCGAATTTTCTCGACCTTGTCTTCTGCAGATTTGAGCAGCGTATCGCAATGCTTCTTCAGCGCTTCGCCACGCTCATAGATGCGGATGGATTCTTCCAGCGGCACATCGCCCTGCTCCAGATCATCGACGATCTTCTCAAGCTGCTTCAAGGCATCCTCAAAGCTCATAACTGCAATGTCGGTGTTGGACGGTTCGGTTACCATGGTTTATCCTTTCAACAGCCGCGTAATATGAGAAGACGCGGACTGCGACAAGCCCTCAAGATCATATCCACCTTCAAGCACACTCACCAGTCGGTGATTGCAGAACCGTTCAGCACGTTCCATGAGCTTGCCCGTCGCCCAATCGAAATCCGATTCATCGAGATTGATCTCGGCAAGAGGATCGCGGAAATGCGCGTCGAAGCCAGCCGAAATAAGGATCAAATCTGGCCGGAAGTTGTCCAAAGCAGGCAATACACGACTATTAAATGCCTCGCGAAATTCCCGGCTGCCGGTATTGGGCGAAAGCGGAGCATTGACGATGTTACCGACACCTACCTCATCTTTCCGGCCTGTGCCAGGAAAAAGCGGAAACTGGTGCGTCGAACAGTAAAGAACGCTCGGATCATCTTTGAAGATATCCTGCGTGCCGTTGCCATGATGCACGTCCCAATCAACTATTGCGATGCGTTCCGCACCATGATTGCGCTGCGCATGACGCGCTGCGATAGCAACATTGTTAAACAGGCAGAAGCCCATTGCCGTTGACAGCTCGGCATGATGACCGGGCGGGCGTGAAGCGACAAAGACGTTATCAGCTTTTCC
>Ga0256883_1000121_pt1 | contig 23167 bp, 2 predicted proteins | sample MC6MC0491MT_FD_186337 | JGI IMG/M metagenome (GOLD analysis project Ga0256883, IMG submission 186337) | Metatranscriptome of enriched soil aggregate microbial communities from Iowa State University, Ames, United States - MC6-MC0491-MT... | ecosystem: Environmental > Terrestrial > Soil >...
GTTAAGCCGGGTGTCATCAAACTCAAGGAGCATCGGCACGTGAACGAGTTGGTTGGACGAAAAAAATGGCGCAGCTTGAGTTTTTAATGTAATGAACCGCTATTTAAAAAGTCTAGCTAGTTTAATCTACATGACAATCTACTTGGTGTGCTCAGTTGTGGGAGTATAGCTCGAATTCGAAGTAGCCCTGCTTTTGGGGAGTGACGTTCGACATGCTGGAGTCTTGGGAGGCCCTGCGGGCGCCCTCTACAAAGTCAAATGTGGGAATGTGTGAGTTTTGGGGCAAAAATATCACGTCTTTCGCGTGTTTTTCGTGTTTTTGAGCTGTCCTGTGTCTTTTCTGCTCCGCTAATGCACCCATGCTTCTCCGCTTTGCCTTGGCCCTCTACCGTGTAGGAACGATCGCTGGGCCCCCCCTGCACCAAAGGTAGACTCCGTAGCGAGCGTGTGTGCTAACGCAGCACAGTTATCACTATGGGAGCGCTTTTATGGCGCACGTTGGTGCTTGCCCTCATGGTTCTGGCCGGCACACGAGTGCTTGCACAGACAGCCAGCTACATCTCATCGACCCGGACTGACACCCTGGTGCCTGTCAACACCAAGTTTCCAATCACCGTGTCCTTTGTGGGCAAGTCCGCTTGCACGACTTCCAAGATCACCCGCGTTGAGGGTGTGTTCCCCTTGATGGTCATGGACTCGTTTGACCTCGCAGGTCCCAACTGCAACAACGTGCTTGATGCGACGGGTCTCATTACGAGCCCCAATTGCGCTCTTGGCAATACCGCGCGCCAAGCCACCTTCAACGTCGCATTTAGCCATGTGCCTGCGAGCGGGAGCACGAAGGCTGTGAAGTTGTATTTCGAAGACTCGACATGCGACTCTACTTTTAACATTGCAAATATGGCGCTCCCGGATTTTTTTCCTGGCGCCAAGATCGTGATGGACCCCGAGACTCCAAACGCCGCCCTCGTCACGTTCTTTACCTACTTTAGTATGAAGACCACCGACACGGCCCGCATTTCCATTTTGGTTCCACAGATTCTCACGCCTCTCGGCTCTCCTGCCGTGAACTATGCGTGGGTGTTTCCGACTCAGTCCAGTCCGACACTGTCGCAGTGGCACTCGTCCATCCCGCTGGTCGACGCTACGGACCCGATCAAGATCAACTTTATGTTTCGCCCCTCGTCACAGATCGTGTCGTGTAACCCGTGCGTTGTGCGCATCACCAATGTGAGGCCGCGCCCGCAGCCTACGCCGTACCTCTATCATCCTGGCTCGATCTCCGTCATCTCGGCCTCGCAGGAGGTCGTCGCTGCTGAGCTGGCCCTGATGCTGGACCCTGACACGATCCCGACACCAGAGGCGATTGACTGTGTCGCTGGTACGCGTCTGATGACGCCTGTTACGGTCACTCTGGCCACCTCTACCCAGCGCCAATGGACTGCTCTTCGTCTCGACGTGCCTGAGCCCATGCGTGTGCCCTTGGCGGCAACAGGCCATGACATGTCGGTGGCACCGGTTCTCGGTGGCACCTATGCTGCCGACAGCACCCGGTCGACCTTTACCCTGACGGGCGGCCCTGCTCGTTCAGGGACGGTGACGTTGACGCTGACCCGTCTGATGTACTGCCCCTATGACGTCATTCCGTACGAGCTCACGGTCAGTCTACTAGACGATGTCGGCGCCACTGTCGCTGCTGGCACAATTCCAGTCGTGACACGGCTGGCGCAGCTTCCTGTAACGCTCATGGCTACGAATCCTGCGCAGTACACGTATGAGAACATTGTCAGCTCTGGCCTCTTGGCCTTTTCCGTCACGATTGACTTTACCGCCTTTTATCACCCCGATCGCAGGTATATTCTTGCGGTCGTTGTGCCCGACTATGGCAACGCCATTCTTTTCCCGCCTGGACAGCTGACGACACTCTCCGGCTTGACACTCATTTCAGCGACACCGGCCGCTGACATGGGGTCACGCATCTACGAGTTCAACTCGATGACTGCCAATAACTTGGCATCGTGCTTTGCTCCAGCAGCCAACACCGCGACGTCTTGCGTCCAGTCTTTCGCCTTTGCCTTCACCATGACAAAGCAGCTGGTGTCGCTGAACCCGTTCGACCTCCAGTTCCAGCTCCTCCGCTCGGGTCAGAACAGTGACGCGATGCGCCGCGCTTGGGCAAGTGGGACTGCTACGATGCCGGCGTTCCGGCCTTTCTCTTTGCCTGCCGCTGTGCCGACCCGGGCCAAGATGACTCTTACTTCGGGCAAGTGGGTTTCGGAGGCAATCAAGCTGCCCTATGTGATTCCTGGCACCGGTGCCGTCGCCAGCGCTCAAGGTCTGGCGATCCGTGTGTCATATTCAGCTGGAATGTCGAGCTGCACTACTCAGAGCAGCGACCCTGTGGTGCAGATGAACGCGCGGTCTGACATAACCGTCACTGTCTCTTGCCCAGGCACCCTGGCCCCGGATCTCTTCAACCTGTACGCGTTTGTGTCGCTCGACGCCAAGAATGTCCAGACCCAAGAGATGGTCTTTTTCGCCTCGTGGCCTCCCATTTCGTTTGCCCTGCAGCCCACGTCGAGTTCGGCCTCGACGACGGTGGTGATGCAGTTTACGAACACCATCACGACCACGACGGCCACGGCTGCGCCCGGCTTTGACACGTACAGCGGCCGGCGCAAGATCCGCGCGACGCTGCCGTCCCGCGGCGACATCTCTAAGACGGGCCTTGGCATTATCTTGGTCGACCGTGGGTGGAACGCATGTCAGGGCCCAACGGTAGTAACTGACGCGCCTCTTCAGCAGATTGAGATGATCCTCGCGACCTGCACGACCCAGGGGTATCCCATCACGGTTGGCCTCGAGCGCTTCGCGATGGCACCAGGCCACTACCAACCCCAAGACGACGGCGCCTTGCTGTTTGAGTTTATGGTTGAGGTATCGCCAGACGCCTGGGCTACGGTCCACCGCGCGACGCTAAACGTGGCCGTCACCGCCTCTGCTCCCAGCACCCTCGCCATTTCCGTGACGCCCAACACCCAGACCCCTGGCCCCATGGTTCCGTCTCTCGTCGTGGATATTCGCCACAGCGCTTCCTCTCCCACGAGCTTTCTTGAGACTGTCATGAACGCGAACCAGGGCATGATTGTGACTCTGCCGCCCGTCTACACGCAGTACTCGATGCCTGTGGTGACCTTTAATGGCGCCCCTTGCACCATTACGCGCTATGGTGTGACGTCGCGGGGACCCAACTCGCGCTATTTCGAGTTTGCACCTTTTGGTGGGCCCGACAACAGCGTTATGCGCTTTCAATGGACAAATGTCCAGACATCTTCGACCTCGAACGCGTCGCTTGCGAATGAGATTAGCTTCTCTGTCGTCGACAAGTCGAACCCTGCGGTCGCGTGGCGCTCCCTTGTCGGGACCGCGCCGGCGATCAGGCTCCCGGGTGTGACTGAAACCCAGAGCGAGCTGACGTACATTCATGTCCCGTGTCCGACGTCGGCAACTGGCGTCAAGTGCTTCAACATGCGCGGCACATTCCCTCTCGCCGTCAGCCTTGCCCTGCGCGACACGCCATTTTTTGAAATGCTCCTTCCTTTTCGTCCTGCCACGGCCTCGTTGTTTGCCTCGACGACAGTGACGGTGTCCTTTGGCGGTGTGGTGGTGCCTCTGACGAGGTCTACTCTGGCTGGGTTCGAGACCTACTACTCGGTAACTGTGACGGCCGCGATGGGGCTGACATTCGTTCCGGCAGGAACTGAGTTGGCTGTTGAAGTGCAGGCCTATCCTATTCCTTTGTTTCACCACGTCAAGTTCACGACAAGCGCGACTGACTTCGTCGAAAGCATGGAGCTCCACTTGACGGTCAAAGATGCTGGCGAAACACTTCTCCATCGTGCTGTGTTTGGCCTTCCGCCGGTGGCAACGACCACGTGGCCGCTGGTGGATTATGACGCTGTGCTGACAAAAAATGTGGCCACCCTGTCGCTGACAGCAGCGCCTGCCCCTACGCTTGGCCAGGCGAAGCTCACGTTGACCTTTCAGAATGATGCGCCTCAGCCACCCAGCGTGCCGCCCTCCATTTTTGACATGTTTTTTGTCCAGCACGCCTACATCTATAGTATTGTGATCACACCGCCGCGCCAGCTCGTCTTCCGTGGCACGCCGATCGTGACGCTCGCTGGTGGAGGCTCGTTTGACTCGGTCACTGTCACCACAAACGGCACTCTCATTCTCCAGTCAAACTATGGTATGCCCGTCACCACAGCCGTGCTGAGCCTGACGATTGAGAGCGTGTACGTCTTGTCTTCGGAGCGGCTGGACTTTGTTGGAGGTTCCTTCCCTGTCGCCGAGTCGACGGCGTGGCTGCCCGACATGCGCTTTAATGTCGAGGTTGTGCGTTACTTCTCCAAGTCAAATATCCTCGTTCCTCTTTTGCCGTACATCCCGGACGCGACCCAGCCAACTGGCGCCTCGTTGTCTTCGCCGTCGGCCATCTTCCGGCTGCCGCTTACTGTCAATGAGTGTTCAGTGCAGCTCGATGCGCCAACGTGGCTGTTTGGCGGCGACGTCACTGCCATTGTTGGTGCTCAGCAGACGTCGACGACGCCAGTCGCAGCCACCCTGACGCAGCCTCAAGTCCCGTATACTCAGAACATGGCACGCTATACGCTATCCTTAGGCGCTGCCCAGTGCACAGGCGCAGTGACGTTTGACTTTATGAAGCGCACGCTTTCGCGCCGCCTCTACGGACGCCTGCCCGTCGTCGTGCACTCTGACTGGTTGACCGACAACAAGGTCTACCCTCCAGGCCCTCTTGCGATGGTCTTTTTTGGTCCGTCCCCGTTCAACCCGAGCCCTGACGTTGTAGTGCAGGGGACGCGCCTCGCCCCCGCTGCCACGGGCGTCGTCCGCGCAACCCTCGTAACTCCCTGCGGCGCCTACCTCATTGCCGTGATTGGTACCCGTGCTATCCGCTACACCCGTGACCAGCAAAACAGCCTTGCCGACTCCACGGGCTCTCTCGCTGCCCCTGTTTCGGCCGATTTTGGTCTCAATGTTGTTGCTGCGGCAGTTTCGCCAGATTCCCGGTATTTCGTTGCTGCTCTCGAAGGCTCAATGGTTCTACGTGTCTATGCCGTCGCCTCGTGGGCGCAGGTTGGCACCATTGACGTCGACCGCATCACGACGACGAAGCACGCTCGCGTCCAGGCTGCGTCGGTGACGGACGTCGTTGCTGGTGTGATGAGCCTCCGCTTTAGTCATTTCGCTGCGGCGCCCAAGAACCAGTATCTTCTCGTCGTGACACGCAGTGGCCGCACGCTTCGGTTCCTTTTCAATTGGCAGACTGGCTCTGTGAACGGAAGTCCCGTCTCGATCGGCAACCCTGCCGCGCCGACGAGCCAGCTGGTTCACACGCGCTCGTTTATCGTCGCCCTTTCCCGGACGAGCATCATTTCCACCGTCAGCGAGACGGGTATCCTTGCTACGGCGACCCGGACGCTTCCTGTGCCGATCACTCGTGTGCCGACTGCGTTTGGGTCAACGGCCGTTGACCGTATCGTTGCCCTGCCGCATGACGCCGAAAGCCGGACCGCGGACCTGCTCATTGCCACGTCGGCGATGGGCGACGTGTGGGTTCTCCAGGTCACCGCTGGTAGCTACGCCGTTGCCGCACACCACCGCGTAGCGACGAACGAGCCCTTCCGCGCTCTTGTTGTGACACCTGCTGCGTCGAGCCAGCAGCAGCTGTACGTGACGATTGCCGGCGCCAGCCGTCAGATGTGGGTGTTGACGTTCACTCCAGGCACCTCGATTGCGCTTGAGGAGCACCCTAGTGGCACGAGCAAGCTCATGAGTGCTGTCCTCCCGACTCTGTTCAACGGGCTTGACAGCACGGTCGAGATTGTCGGGCTGACGTATGCCCTTGATAGCGCGAACCTCTACATCACGCTCAACAATGGCAACATTTTGACATGCCGTACAGGTGTGACGTACTCGGCTGAACTCGCCTCCAATCCCAACGTCATGGCTCAAGGCGGTGCCAGTCTGGCGATTGCTGCTCGCCCCGTCGTGCCTGGTGTCGTTGTCACCTTTACCTACTATGTTCCGATTGCGAGTCGTCTTGCCTCGTCGACCTCATTGCGGCTGCAGCTGCCCCGTGGTGCCAAGACGTCCGCGGCAGACCCTCTCACGGTGAGTGTCGCCAACGGCGCTACCTTTGTCAATGTCGCCGGTGCCACCAGCGTCAGTGGTGAGCTGACAACTGTGGCCCAGTTCAGTTCGGCAGGCCCTATTATCACCTTTACCGTGACGACAGAGCCTGCGGTCCAGTTTTCGCTCATGCGCCTCACCTTTGGCGTCGTCTTCTCCGATGTCGCGACTTATCCTCTCGATGCACTTGGGCTCGGCGCCCCGTCTTCCGGTCGTCAGCGCGCAGATTCGACATTGACGCTCCAAGTCGTCTCACCTTCGTCGGGGCTGTTGCATTCGTATCTTGGTGGCTGGGCGCTCAGCCCTGTGTTGCGCGCCGTCCCCAACGTCCCTGATGTCGTCTTCGTGTCGATTGAGACGACGTCTAACTTGGCTGGCACCGCCACACAAGTGACCCTAACGTTTGAGCTCATCACTGGACGCCTATCGCAGTTCAACTTTGCCCTCCCAGCATACTTTGAGACGACTGCGACGCCGCCGACGGCTCTGACGCTCAACGCGGCCTTTATTACTGTCCAGTCGAGCTCCTCGCCGGCGCCGCAGGGCTTTGTTAATCGCGCCAGCGCGTCGAGTCCGATTACGTACCGCGTGGATGTCACTACTCTTCATGTAGGGACGATCAGGGTTGTGCTCGCGTCGCTCCGCAACCCTACGACGCCTCAGCCAGCCGTAGACATTAGTGTGCCAATCACCGGCCGTGGGTCAGACCACTTTACCCCCGTGACGGCCTACTTGCCTGCCGTCGTGGTCGACGCAACCCCGGCGTGGGGCGCTTTGACGTCTGTCCCCGTGACGCTCGCGGCACAGGAGACTATGACTGCCCTTCTCGTCACCAAGGACGGCGCGAATGCATATGTCGGCACCAGCGCCGGGCGGGTAATTGTTCTGTCTCTGAACACTGTCACGAGCGTTTGGGAACAGCTCGAGGCCCAGACTCTGTTCTCTGCCCCGATCACGCACCTGACGTCTGTGTACAACAGCAAGCTCATTGCCGCCTACGCAGACTCTATTTCGTCCGCCTATGTGCTTCGCCGCTTGTCTGACTTCCGTGGCCGCTTGTACTTTAACGCAGCCGCCCTCGTTGACTTGAGCGAGGCCCGGGCTTCGGCATGCGTCCTCAGCCGCATCTACGGCGGGTGTGATGTCGTCAATATCGGTCCTATCCGATGTGTTGGTTTTGGCCTTGTTGAGTCACCGTGGTCAGCCGTGCCTCAGTGCTACTCGTTCGCTCTTTACCTGCGCAGTGGCCTTGGCATTCGCTTTGACAGGACGGGGCCCATCGCGGCCGAGACCGCCGTTGGTCTCCGCTCCGAGTTCATGGCAACCATTCCCTCTCCGTTTGCGGCAGCTAAGCGTGCTAACATGTTTGAATGGACATACCGGAATGACGGCACCCTGACCGTCCGCGGCACGATGCCGTACTACAGTGTCCTGAACATCACGGTCGTTCTCAAGCCTGGCCCGACGACTGGTCTGTACCTTCCGTCCAACATTCGTGCATTTGCCCAGACGGCGTACCCACTAACTGCACTACTCACGTGCGTCGATGGTGCCAGCTCTGTCTCGGCATTGACAGGCCTGTACAACTGGGCTTTGCTTGGCGATGGCCGCGTTGCCATTATGTCTGCCGATGCAAGTGCCGGTGTACTCGCCGTCTCAAACCCGATTCCAGACTACTACATGGACCGTGCGCTCTCGTTTGACGCACTGCCCAGCGGCCGAGGCGTCATTGTCGGCATGGCTAGTGGTGCTCTCCACCGTTTTGGCCTCACCTGCCTCAATAGCCTTCCGGCCATCTCGTATGTGCCTGCACTAGGGTCTTCTGCCGCGCTGCCGGCGCAGCCTGTTCTCGCTGCTCAGTTTGACGCCTCGGGGCGCAGTCTGTTTTTGCTCCAGAGCTCCGCTATCTACACGACATCTCTCATCCGCTCTCTGGGCCTCGTGGCGATTGAGAATATCCGTGCCGACCCTCTCGGCCCAGGCGCGCTAAAGCGCGATGGCGTGTTAACGCTGCAGTATGAAAGTTCGAGTGCGGCTGTTGTTCAAAAGGCAGTTGCCGACGCCGGTGCAGGCGGCTGCACGATCCAGATCACGTTTGACGTGAATGGTGCGCAGCTTAAGTACCCTCCGGCGACTGGGGCCATCAACTTCACTGCCCAAGACCCAGATCTCCCTATCGAACTTGTCCTCGCGCAGTCGTCCTACACTCGCCGCTCCATCTGCACCCTTGACGCTCAGGGCGTGGTCCTCTCGTGCCCATACCTCGAAGCCGCGCCCTCGGCCAAAATTGAGAACCTCGCTTTGCCTAACTACATGATTGTCAACCTGCGCGCCAACGCTGCACTCAAGTGTGGGGCAACTATCGCTGCCGAGTCTGCTGCAGTGTCTGTACTCGGAACGGAGGGCATTGTCAATCTCGTTCACCCCAAGGCGGGTGAGTTTACTTCGCTCATTGGCTCTGTCCAGCATATGCACGTTGTTTTCGCACCTGCGATGCACCACTCCGTCCCCGGGGGTTTGCCCTTCGTGCCCTACACTGCGACCCTTTCCGACACCCGTCGCACGACCGCGTGCGATGCTTCTCAGTACGACGCAGCGACTGGGCTGCCGCTGATGGCGTCGCCCGGCTGCTGTGCCTTTTCAACGACGCCTAGTGGAAAGTTTGCCTCGACCATCAACGTCGCCGTGCCCACTGAGGACAGCAACGGCACAGCAGACGTATGGGTCATGTGCTCCATGTCAACCACCAACGCCATCGTCACGATCGCCCCCGCGGCCAGCAACGTCTACGCTGCGCATGCTGACTACTTGTCCACCGACATTACGTTTGCCGTCACGGCGAATCTGATTGTCGAGTGGGGCACCACGTTCGACAGCGCTGGCCGTCCCAAGGTTATCGCTGGAGACCTTGCCCCTATTACGGTGCGTCACTCGAGCGCCGATTTTACCGCATCATCGGCGATCGACATGTACTTTACGGGCGATGAGTCGTGCGAGCTTTGCGACGCGTCGGGAGAGTCTTGCCAGGCGCTTCCCATGGCGGCTAGCATCGCGAGTGCCCAGAGCTCAGTTCAGCTTACCTTGCTGTGTGTCCACACGGGCGACAAGCTTCCGCTAATGATTGCGCCTTTGACTCCGTCGACGATTCAGTTCCCCGGTGTTGTAGTCGAGCTGGCCAAGGTGACGAGCGCGCTCATCGTGACGCCCTTCCCGGATAATGAGCTTGGCCTTATCCCTGCCCAGCAGGCCACTCCGTTCTCGCTTAAGTTCAAGGTGCCGACGTACCGCCCCAGTGCGGCGTTTTATGCCACCCCGAGCGCCACGATGCAGTCGGGGAACCACTTCTGCGAAGTCCGTGCTGGTGGTGTTGCTCTTCCGTGGTCGAGTGACCTTACACGCCAAGAGTACACCGCAGAGATTGCAGTGGAAGAGGTGGTGCTGACCATTTTCTGCAACAACATGGTGAGCTCGCAAGACAAGCTCGTCATTGCGTTTTCTGATCCCCTTGGGGAGTACACCTCAGCCTCGACTTCCGCCGTCGTCACGGATGGCTTTGTTGAGCTGATGCGCGGCGATGTCGTGATTGCCAATGCTGACTCTCCCGCGAATGCTGACTTTTTGCTCATTGCCACGAACGTCGAAGCCTTCCGCTTCAAGGTGACGCCGCCCCCGTCGCGCGGCACCATGTTTAAGGCGACTGTTGTAGACCCGCGCCCGACTTCTGGCCAGTGCACCATCTCGTCGACTGCTGTGATCAACCAGCCTCCTTTTGTGAACAAGGTGGACTTTGTGGCATATGACACTGACCCCATTTCGGATCCGTTTTACGTTACCTGCCAGGGCGCTACCGGTCCTGACGCCTTGCAGGTCCGCATTGAGCGCTCGGTGGGAGATTTTTACACGCAAGTCTTTACGCTGCGCTTCTCGGCCACTGGCGAGATTCGTATCACCCGCCTCACAGTGCCCGAGATTGTCGAAAAGACCCACTTAATCTATGCGGCAGGTGAGGACTATGTGCCGGCTGTTACCGACAGCACGGCGACCCGCTTCCCTGGCTCGGCCGTCACGCCCCTCCGCATCGAAGTTGTGCCGCCCCCTCCTGTGGCTGATGGTAACATCCAAGTGGCGCTGACGCTCGAACTCGTGCACAACTGTTACATTCAAGACGCAGTAACTCCAGGGAACAAGCTGACGAGCACGTCACTGACCTTTTCGAACACTGTTTCTTCGCACACGATTCGGCTCGAGTGCCCTGGCGTGGCGCGCGACAAGAGTAAGACGGGCCTGTTTAGCGTCATGCGCATCGTTGACGCCTCGTTTAGCTACCCCACCGCGATGGTGGCCTTTGTGCTCGAAGGGACTGTGGAGCTGACCCTCCTCGACGGCTCGAGTGTGCCTGACACCCTGGCCGTCAACACCCCATTGCATGCGCGTCTGTCGTCGACGATCCAGGAGAATGTCTTGGTCAAGATTGCTGTCACCGACTCGGGTGCAAAGACGTGTAAAATTTCTCCTGTGCGCGACGACGCGACCCAGTACACGGTCGGCCCTCTGCAGTTTGAATACTTTCCCGATACGGACCAGGGCCGCGCTGTGTATGTGCTTTGTAGCAACCCGACCGCGGACACGAGCACACAGATTCGCGTCACAAACGCCGACACGCGCAAGTATGTCATCAACGACTGGAGCATGGTTGATGTGAAGGCGACCGGCACTGTGTACCTGACCCCTTCGGGCGAGTCGCACACAGCTCCTTTGCCGACGACGGTGCGCCAGGACTTGCGACAGGATCTCTGGCTGTATGTGGACCCGAAAGCGCCGAACGACTTCCGCTTCGAGGTCAACCTCGTCAATCCTGGCAACGACCCTGACTTGTGGCCCGACTGTGCGCTCTACGCGCCTAACTCGGCGGTTGGCGCCCAGACAATCACTGTCAGCGTTGGTCTCAATGACGTCTGGTCGCCGTCGTTTGGCTACAAGTGCACCTCCACGGCAGCGCTCGGCCCCTCGATTGTGATCATCCCTGCCGAGACTGGCGTTGGTTACAGCGAATTTTACGGCTCGGCCATGAGCCCGCGCGGCTATGGCACCTTCTTCGACACCTACGGCGACGCCCTTCGTGATACGATTCCCCTCGAGACGCCCTACGTTGTCCAGGTGGATCTCTATCCCAAGAACGTCGCTGCGCTGCTCTATGACTTCACCCTGTCCTTCTCCTCTGCTGCCGGCCAGTGCCGCATGTGGCGTTACGAGGCTGCAGCGGATCTGATCATTACCTCGGACTCGCCTACGACCAAGACGCTCAATGTTGTGGACGCAAAGGACACGATCAAGATTGTCGTCTACTGCACCGCGTCTGCTGTGACGGGCCCTCAGCTCATTTTCGCGCCGACAAACTCCAACGTATGGTTTACGCAGCAGCAGTCTGGTGTCATGGCTATCAACGGTCTAGTCAGTTTCATTCAGATCAGCTCGAATGGTGATCCTCTTGTCGCGCAGGTGTTCCGCCCGAACGTGAACCGCAATGTGCAGACTCTCTTTTCGCTTTCTGTTCAGCCTGCAATGCCGCAAGACACGATGTTCCGCGTCGAGATTGACAGTGCGAGCAACGCCGGTCTGTGCGCGCTCCGCCTGTACGACATTGGAACTGCCATGGAGCCGTCGGGTCTCGAGACCATGTTTGCCAACTCTGTTGACCTACCCATTTCGCGTGGCGTCAACTCGCCGTCGGCGTCCAACTTGCCGTCTGGTGTCCCGCGCCGTGCACTGATTCTGCGCTGCACGCGGCTGCCCGGTACGGCAACGATGCCGTACTTGCGCGTCAGTGTCGTGACGGCGGCACCTGTGCTCATGTACGCGACTGCGCGGTCGACGACCCCGATCGTTGTTGCCGGTGGCATCAGTGTCGTTGAGACTGGTTCGACCGTGTTCCCGACTAGCATCAACGCAGGCGTTGAGGTCGCCATGACCATGACCCTGTCTCCGGCTCCGTCAACGGCCTCTACGCTGCTTATTAGCCCGGCAAAGACTAACGCGACGTCGGGCTCGTGTCTTGTCTCCTTCGCGGGCGGCGCGTACGCTGCTTCGGTGCAAGTTACGTTTGCCGAAGCTGCGACCACGAAGCTCTTTTCCATGCGCTGCTCCCGTGTGTCGAACCCTGTGGTCAACACGCTCATCGTGTCGTACGTGTCGGGCGAGACGTATGCAAAGTTTACGTCTCCCGAGTTTGTTGTTAACTCTCTCGGCCGCCTGATGTACCTCGAGCCTGACGTGACGAGCCCTACGTTTGTTCAGCTTCCCACGGCATCGGGCTCTGTGCCCCGGACGATCATCACGACGCACACGGCAACGCGCATGCGCCTTGTCCTCCCCGTCCCCCCCGCAGATACTAACACGGTGTCCTTCAAGGTGACTCTCGACTCTGGTTCTGTCATGCAGGGAATCAAGGGTTTCTTCCTTCCCAAGGCCACTGTAGAGTCCGCCGTGACCCCTGATACGCCCTTCTTGACGGGCACGCCGCCGGACTCGATCGAGTTGACATTTACCGGTGCCGACACGCAAAAGGAGTTTTACTTTTACACCAACACCCCTCACCAGACGGGCACAAACGTCATCCCTTTCATGTCGGTCACCCGCACGTCTGGCGTGGCTTATCTCAACGTTGATGGCCCGCGCATGCGCTTGCGCGCGAGCGTGTGTCTCATGCTGGGGAACCTCGATGATGCGACCATCGTCTCGTACGCCAACAGCCAGTACTATAATGCCTCTTGGTATCCCGACGCGTGGCGTGACGTTTATTACTCGCACCTGACTCTGGCCTCCTTCTCCTGCAAGCCGGGCTACTACCTTGCGGATGCTGGCAAGCGCGCCGATCCGAGTGCGAACGTCGTCACAACTACAATGCGTTGCGACGCCAAGGTGTGGACTGGCCCTACACTCTCGTGCGAGCCCGTTACGTGCCCAGAATTCACCCGCGACACGGCAAGCACCACTGGCGTTGTTGTGACCCCCAATAGCCGTGGCCATCAGACACGCTTTGGCGCCAATATTCGCGTCAACTGCATCGAGGGCAACGTCGTTGGCCAGGCCGTCCCTGTGAGTGCTGAGTCACCCCTGTTTTTCTACGAATCCGTCACGTGCCGTCTTGCGCCTGACGCGTCGTCCTCGGCGACGACGGGCTTGTGGCTCCGCTCCGATGGCCAGTCTGCACTGCCGTGCGTCCCCGTCGATTGCGGTGCAATTGAGCACAACACAGTTGATGTGGACGGCACTGTCATGCACGTCGAAAATGGTATCCCCAGCGGTCAAACCAAGCTTGGTGGTATCGTAAGCTTCACGTGCTCCCCTGGCTACGAGCTCGAGGGCGACGATCGGACCGCGCAGTGTATGCCGACCGGCTACTGGAGCTGGACGACTGGCGCCGCCCCTGTGTGCAATTCGCTCGACTGCATTGCGTTTACTGCGTCTGAAAATATGGAGACGATTGTGTACGACCGTGCTCCGGCTGCCGTGGGTGGCGAGTTCGGCGAAGTCTACCTTGAGAGCACCGTCGCAAGCTTCAAGTGCAAGGATGGCTACCGCATCGGCGGCTCTGCTGGCTCTCAGACTACCACCGCTGTATGTACTTCTGAGCGCGGCTGGAGTATCGAGTCACCTCGCTGTGAGGTCCTCCAGTGTGTCAAGACTGCTGTTCCGTCAGCGGGTTCGAGCTTCACCTACTCGCCGCCGTCGGCTGCCGCGTCTCAGCGCGTGCCGCATCTCACGACAGCCACCGTTGTGTGCCCTGTCGGCTACGACGCCTGGGGCAATCATGAACGGACGGTTCCCGCGCAGCCGCGCCGGTGCATAGACACGGGTGGCACGTCGGGCTCGTGGGACGGTCCCGAGACGCTGTGTCTGATTCACGTGTGCGACAACCTTGCCCCCGGCAATGGCACGATTGTTTACGCAAACAATGGCGACAATGAGGAGCGTTCGTATCTCTCGGAGGCTCACTTTGCCTGCCAGGCTGGTTTTGACGTCACCCCACGCTCTGGCGCTGTCCGAACGTGTCGCGAGGTTGGGGTCGGTTGGGTTCCCGCGGTCGACCCTGCGTGTATCGCGCTCACGTGCCCAGCCATGCGCGCTGGTCCCAATGTCGCTTCCATCAACTACTCTGCTGGTTCCTATGGTACGCGCCGTCTCGGCTCTGTCGCCTCGGTGACCTGTGATGCCGATTATGTTGTCCAAGACCAACCCCTGGCGCTGGAGTGCGGCTCCGATGGCCAGTGGGTGGACCCTGACACACGCGCTGTGATGCCGACGCCGACGTGCACGCGCCGCAACTGCAAGTACCTGACGGAGAAGCGCCACGGTAAGGTGACGTATGTGGACCGTGGCTATGGTGCGACTTACATGAACTCCCTCGCGTTGGTGACTTGCGACGCCGGCTTCTATGTGGAGCCGACCCGGAGCGCGACTCTTATTTGCACCAACGACCGCTGGGAGGCCTACTCTGGGACGCACGTCATTCCGTCGACGGGGACCTATGACCCTGTGCCACCATGCGTCGACATTGACGAGTGTGCCACAGTGAATTGTGGCAACATGTATGGTCCTGGTTCAGAGTGCATCAACACTGTGGGCGGCTACACCTGTACACCGTACATTGCTAACTACACGATGACGATCGGCGGCGACGACAAGCAACCACTGCCGGTTACTTATCCGCTGACTGGCGCCATCAATGAGACCGTCCGCTCTGTGAACTTGGTCGACACGTCGGGCCTTGACCGCCTTACGTTCCGTGTCTTTACTGGTGAGAGTGTCGCTGTGTGGGCGAGTTCTCCGCAGGCTCGCTTTACGGCCTCGCGCGTCCGTGGCATCCGCTACGAGCGCCTCGTGGCTCCGCAGGTCAAGTTTGACTGCACCCTTACCGACGTCGGGGCCGTGCTCAACCTTCCTACCTTCCAGCGCGTGTCCTGCTCTACATCTGCTGGCGGTGGCCTTAACCTGCCTATGTCGATATACTTCTGTGCCACGCGCCGTTTCACGTCAGCTCTCCCCAGCTGGGATGCCGATGAGACGGCCGTTGAGGAAGAGGGCGTGAGCTGCATGTGGACGCGCGTGGTTGATCCTACAGACCCGACTAAGTGGCCAAATCATGTGTACCATGTCAACTATCCTGCGCCGACGTCGACGCCATCGACGCTGCGCTCCGCGACATTCAACGACCGCACGGGCTCGCCGAACCTCGTCGGCCGCACCACCCTCGGGCAGAAGGAGACGGTGATCCTGACGGGCACCAACTTTTTCGCGAACCCAACAGCGCTGGGCGTGATGACGGTTGTCTTTGGCCCGCTCGCCGTGCTGCAAGGCCCGGACGCGCTAACCAACGGCTTTAAGTGCACCATCGACGCCAATGACGCCGCCCGGTCGACCGTGACGTCGGTTTATTGCGAGATGGACTTTGAGTCGGGTCTTGATTTGCACTTCTTGATCGATGTGCTTGGCCAGCGTGTGATCACGAGCGACACCTTCTCGTTTCCAATTACGCTGCGCGTGTTCAACATTGTTGGTTGCGAGACGCCGCGTGATCCCACTCTGAACACCACCACGGTGGGCTGCCCCACGTCTGGCAACGTCAACATGACGGTGTACGGCGATGGTTTCCTCGAGCCGACGGCCGTGTACGTCAACGGTGACGAGTGCATCCTGACGTCCCGCACCAACGACTATGTTCACTGCACGCTTCCCCCCGGCACTGGTGTCTCTCTGTCTGTAATCGTCACTTCTGGCTCGCAGTACTTTGAGGTCCCAGCCATGCTCTCGTACGCGGCGCCGCGTATCACGCGCATCTCGGGCCAGGATTGTCTCAATGTCGACGAGATCAACCTGATCAACTGCCCTCGCACGGGCACGACGACGCTAACGCTTGAGGGCTCCAACTTTGGTGCCCAGGGCGCGACGATCTACATCGGCGGTGTGTCGTGCAGCAACGTCGTCCACAGCCCCAACGCGGCGACCGCCAACAGCTTGGTTACGTGCACGCTGCCACAGGGCAGCCGCACCCAGCGCTCTGTCGTAGTCTTCCAGCGCTATGGTGAGCTGTCAACGGAGCAGGCGTACGTTTCGTACACGCAGTGCTCGCCCGGTACCCAGGACATCAACTTTGAATGCGTACCGTGCCGCGCCGGTACGTACACGGATACCGAGGGCCAGTCCGAGTGCAAGGAGTGCTCGCCTGGTGCTTACAACTCGGCAGACGGCATGAGCGCGTGCTCTGCTTGCCGCTCTGGTACCTACTCGCCGGTTGGCTCTTCCGTCTGCACCGACTGCCCGAAGGGCTCATTCTCGACCGGCAACGCCGGCTCGTGCACGACGTGCTCGGTCGGCACGTACTCGCCCAACACTGGTGCCAACACGTGCCTGCCGTGCCCGTATGGTGGCACCAGCGACGCCGACTACGCCGGCTGCCACTGCCTCTCTGGCTTCTTTCTGAACCAGGTCAAGGAGTGCGAGACGTGCATGCTGGGTGGTGACTGCGTTAAGACTGGCACGACGTTTTTCAACGTCGTCCCGCTCTCTGGCTACTACCCAACTGCGATGGCGACCGACAAAGATGCGCCCCGCGTGCTCCGCTTCACGATCGACGTCGTTTCATCGTACAACATTTCCCTCGCCTATGAGCATCAGTCGCTTCTTGCGTTGATCATGCGTTCGACCTACGACGGCACTGGCATTGCGCGCGATCGCCTCCAGGTGCTCAGCGTCGTCGCCGTGACGCTCTCGTCAAAGGTGTCTTTTGATCTCGACGGGTTCACGTCGGCCGTCAGCGCAAACGGTGCCGCCAGCATGGGTGACTCGTTCCAGCTCACTCAGACTGCCGAACAAGACGGCGACGACGACGGTACGGTAGACAGTGGCGACACGCTTGTTCCAGGTGTCCGCTTCTCTCTAGACGTGTATCCTCCCGTGACGGTGGGTGGCGAAAGCGCCGATACTGTTTTCAAGCGCTTCTTGAACCTGATGCGTCCGCCCACGGTGGCTGCAACCATCTCATCTGAGCTCGGGGTGCACACGCTTGCCGACAGCGCTGCGCCGACTCTAATGTACACGTCTTTCGGTGGTGCAAACCTAAAGAATATCAAGGTGGACTCCGGCTACCAGCGCTCTGCGTTTGTGAACTTTGAGCCGTGCCTGTCGTCGTCGTGCGTTGGTGGCTTGCAGATGTGCGCCGAGGGCTACGAGGGCCCGCTGTGTACGGTGTGTTCGACCGGCTACTCGAAGAAGACGACGTACTTATGCGAGAGCTGCGGAACCTTGACGGACCGCGTTGGCCGCATCATGCTGTCGCTCTTTATCCTCGTGGCTGTTTCGGGTGTTCTCGTCTTTTTCTCTGTCCGCGACACGAGCAAGAACCTCGACCTGCCGCGCATCATCCGGTCTGTCAGCCACGTCGCCTTTTTCAAGATTATCGTCTGCGCTGTCCAAGTCTGGGCTATTGGCGCCCAATTTGACTTTGAGTGGCCCGGAGTGCTGAGCTCCTACATGCAAGTCATGGACGTCGCGGGCAACATCGGTATCGACGCTATTTCGCTCGACTGCTTCTCGACCAACGCAGAGGCGTATGGCATGTCCAACTCAAACGTGCGCCCCCTTTTCCTGACGACGATTGGTGCATTCGTGCTGCCCATCTTTGCTCTGCTCTTCCCGCTCATTGTGCTGATCCCGGCGTACCTCGTCCACCGCCGCCGCTACACCCGCGACCTAGCCGCGGTTGCGTACGTCGCCAAGCTCGACCTTGCTGCTGACCAGGCGTCTTTGCAGGCATCTGCGGCCGCCGCCCGTGCGGCTGCCGAGGAGGCGGCCGAGGCGTCGCGTATGAATGCCCAGGTCGACGCCAAGTCTTCCGCAGCCCAGGACGCCGTCGAGCGCAAGCGCAAGGAGCTTTACAGCCGTGGTCTCGCCGCCCGGACTGCCATGGTCAAGACTACTGGGAGCATGATCAAGTCCGCCGACTCGTTTGACCAGACGACTGCCAATACTGCCGCCGCTCTGTCCAACGCGGCGAAGGGCGGCGTTCGCACGTCGCGGATTGGCAGCACGTCGGGCCCTGGCGTCGAGATGCAGCCGCTCGGCCGCTCTGGCTCGCAACGCGGCCCTCTGGCCCCGCCGGCGCCTCCATTGGACGGCGACGATGAGTCCGAGGAGGCGGATGAGCTCTTTAACGAGTTTAACATTGACATGGGCTCCAACCAGAACTCAACGTCGGACTCTATGTCTCGCTACTCTATTTCGGCCAACTCTGCCGAGGGTTTCGCCGCCTCGCCCGCGCCTGCTGCGGCGGCGGTCCAGCGTCCCGCGTTCTCGCCCGCTCCGGCCTCGACTTCTCGCGGCGCGTCATTCCGCACCGCCAACTCGTCATCGTCTCTCGGCGTGTCGATGATCATGGGCAACTCCTCCTCTGCTGCTGCTGGCCAGGTCGAGTTCCATGTTGACGACTTTGTTGACGATGGACCCGCTGAGAGTTCCTCCATGAACGGCTTCGTTGGCGCCGGCTCTGGCTCCTTTTCTTCGCGCCGCAACCTCGTCGGTCTTTCTGCCCGCCGCAACGCACACACGGCAGAGATGAGCGCGATTCAGGAGGAGACGTCGATCCGCTCGCACTCGGAAGAGGAGACTGGGTCTGGCAATGCTGCAGTTGAGCCCGCTGGCGGCGCATCGGCGGGCCCTGCTTCTGGTTCTCGCCGCCCGTCCCTGTCGGGTTCGGAGAGCTCTCGCGCCTCGATGGCGTCGAGCGCCGTCTCGGGTGCCAGCAGCCGCCGCTCGCGCGCGCCACGCAACAAGTCTTTCCGCGAAAGCCTCATTGGCCCCCGCCTGACGTCACGCGGCATGCTCAGGCGTGACGTTGTCTTGCACGGCACCACTGACGCTAACCTCGAGCGCGACCGTGCGCTTGACGCTGCCGGCCTCACTGGTGGCGACCGCGAGCACGAGCCCTCGCGCTCCATGTCGCGCTCGCAGCTGGCGCGCGAGTCGATGAAGCGCACGTCTAATAGCACGGCGCTCATGGATGCCGTTGCTGCGCAGCAGGGCACAGAGTATGTGCAGCTGCAGCGCGACCGCCGCGTGTTCCGCTTCACCATTGACCAGCTCGCGGAGCTGCTGCAGACATACCAGTACATTTACATCTGCTGCATCGCCACGGCGCTTTACCTGCTCCACCCGAACATTTCGCGCGCTTTCTTCCGCCTCGTCGCCTGCAAGACTGTCGGTGGCGGCTCTTCTGCGGCGCTCGACGTCAGTGTCACGAACGACGACGGTCTGACGATCCACTACTCGGCCGCTGACTTTGACCTGCCCCACAGCTCAAGCCGGTTCGTTCTCGCCGACATGTCTCTTGTCTGCTACAGCGGCGAGCACTTTGCCTGGATGTTTACGCTCGGCCTCGCGCTCTTTGTCTTCTGGATCATCGGTGTCCCACTCGGCTTCTTCCTCTACCTGCGCCGCAACTCGTCGCTGCTCCGCGCGCAGCCTAACCAGCTGCCCGTGGCGGACTTGCGTCAGCGCCACCGCGTCGAGTACGGCTTCGCCTTCCTCTTCCTCGGCTTCCAGCCCAAGTGGTACTACTGGTTCATTGCTGAAATGGCGCGCAAGGTGCTCTACGTCGCCGTTTCCATTTTCTTCCCCGGCCAGCTCCACGTCCAGCTGCTAATGGCTTCGTTTGTGGCATTTGCTGCCATCTCGGCGCAGACAGCCGTGCGTCCATTTGAGCAGCCGGTACTTGAACACTTTGAGTTTGCATCTCTGCTCGTCACGTTTATCCTCTTCTTCCTCGCCAACTTCTACATGATTGAGAATGAGATTTCCAAATCCAGCAAGGATGCCATCACGGCAGCTGTTTTCACCTCGTTTATGCTCTTTTACGTCGTTGCTGCGATCGTGCTGCTGCTCCTACTGAAGCAGAACCGCCGTACGGAGCAGATCCGCAGCTCCGTTACGGTTGCTCTGCGTCGTAACATTGACCCCGCATTGTTGCTGCAAACGTGGCGCCGCGAGGAGCGGAAGCGTCGTGAGACGAAGCACGGCAAGGGCGCGCTCGACGACAACATGCGCAACATCTTTGTTGAGTCTGCCGAGCAGGATGCGCGCAACGAGCTCGACCAGTATCTCGACGGTGGCGAGTCGACATCCGACTCGATGGCCAACTCGCGTGAGTCCTCTGTCGTCCACACGGGCTCTGCCTCCAGCTCTGTCAAGCGCGAGCCTTCGCCCAGCCCGACGGCGTCGTCCACGGTGGCTGCTGGGGTCTCGACCCTGGCCTCCGCTGGTGCCGACACGACCGACGCGGCCTTCCCGGCCGCCGACACAGCCGCGCACGACAAGTCGTCCCCTGAGCACTCGTTGTCGGCCCAGTCATTGTCTCTGTCGACTTCTGCAATGGGCGTCACTTCCACGTCTGGCTCTGGCCCTGTGTCGGCGAGCGCTGCTCATGCGCTGTCGAGCAGCATGGCTCTGTCGTCCAGCGCTGCCCCTGCGGCGCAGGGCGCTTCCGCCTCGGCTGCGCCCTCGCGCACACCGACAGAGATGTCGACGACGGCGACGGCCATGAGCCAGCAGTCGGTCGCGCCGTCGTCGAGCGAGACCGCATCGTCAACCAAGACGGCCAGTGCCAAGGTCGTCAAGGACAAGAAGAAGCCACTGAAGAAGAAGCCATTTGCTTCCAAGGTGAGTGAAGCCCGTGCAAGCGAGAGCGTCTTTGCTGCCCCGGCGGACCACGGCGATGATGATGCTGCACTCACGGCTGATCTCGACAAAGCGATCGCCGCCGCCGCGGTGGCCACTGCCGCTGAGGAGAGCGGGTCTGACGACGATGGTAAGCCTCCGGCGACGACCCACGACGTCGACTTCCTCGCCCAGTCGATTGCCCAGACCAACAAGGACGTGTCGGAGCGACTTAAGCAGCGTGCTGTTGCCAACAAGTTTGGCGCCGTCGACGTTGCTGAGGGCAAGGCCCCCTTCTCTGGGGTCCCTGTCCACGGTGCCGCCGCCCCGCATGTGCCTCAGGTCGTCGATGAGAATCTCTTCTATCAGGCTGCTGACGAGGATGAGGACGAGCTCGAGGACAACGAAGTATGGGCTCAGAACGTTACCAGTGGCCAGAACGGCTACTTCTAAGCATCGCCTCTGCATGCTTCAATTATCTTCTCGTTTTTGAAATTTTGTTTATTTTAGTTGTGTCATGCTTTTGTTTGATGACGCCTATTTTGAAATACAGTCTCCTTTCACCCATATCTTGTTTGTGACGTAGGAAATCAAAAGAATTAAGGAATGGGCCGTGACGGGATGTGCCCACAGTCGGTCGGGCGACTGTAAGGGGCTCCCCTACTTACACGAAGGAGGACTAAAATGCAGAAGCTCGGGTAGCTGTTGTGTGTGGACTTTATGATTGGTCCAGCCTCCTCACGCCACAGTACTCTTGTTCGCGCTCTCGTATGTGTCTTCTTTAGGTGATTGAGAATGCGTGTCCTCCTCGCGATTCTTGTTGTATGCGCTGCGCTCTTCGCGTCGGTCCAGGCCGGTGCTACCCTCACTGATGCCCAGCTTGTTCAGAAGCTGTGCGCGAGCAAGTCCAACCTCAGCGTGATTGCCAAGCCCTACTGCGGCAAGACGATCACTGCCACCCAGGCCAAGATGATCCGGACCAACTTTGCGACTCTCTGTCAGTCCAAGGGCCAGTCCAACGTCGCCGAGTGCACCGCCCTCGGCTACAAGCCCCCGGCCCCCGTCACGAAGGCAACGAAAAAGCCCGTGTACGCCAAGACCCAGGTTACTGCGCGCCCCGATTTTGCTGCAGAGAACAAGGCCAAGACTGGCACCTTTGCTGAGCCCGTCAAGAAGGTTCGCCCCGGCCAGAAGACCCAGGCGTAAGCGCGAATGTCTTCGCCCTGCATCTGGTCCGCTTACCCCCAACCTGCAGGCTTGCTTGATTTCTTTATCGCGGCCACAACTACGAGCACCCTCGACCCCTCACCGGCACGGGTCTCTCCGCTCTCCTACACCTCTCGGGGCTGGCAGAGAGCCGTCGTCGGCGCACGGCCAGGTTCATACCAAATGCCTCGTCTGCATTCAAAATCCCGCTCGTCCTCTCGAGTCCTCGAGAACTACCGAACAAATGCCGCTGGCTCCTCCGTTTATGATGGATCGTGATGATGCCTAATACACTCTAGTCCAGCCCCAACCCCAGTGTGCTCATGCAGTCATCGCTTAGAATGCCTCGGAGGGAATGTGTTTTTTGCCCGATGGGCGGCGTTGCTTTTCCGTTGACCGACTTGAGACGCTGCAAGTCGACAGTACAAGTCATGTTTTTTTTCACTTTACTTGCATTTTCGTCTAGGTGGGCTCTGGCCGGTGTGCGAGCGGGAAGGATGAATCTGTTCGTGGTCACCATTTTCGCATTCCTCGGGGCTGCTGTAGGGGCTTCTCGCGGCGTCCACGCCTCTCATCAGGAGCTGACGGTGTCTATGCTTCGCAATGCAACTGGTGCCGCCGAAGCACATGCAGCGGTCTCCCCTATCCAGATGGCAGACGTCTGCAATTGTGTCGCAACGCGGGAGCTTGTCGGGGCTGGGATGAAGCGCGCGCTCGTGGTACACCTGTCGTGTGACGCACCGCTGGCTGAGTGCGCTGCCAGGGCGGCTGCAGTGTCTGTGGATGCGGGCCCATGCCATTGGGCTGTCGTCCAGCCGCTGGGCCGTGGCCTGTTTGTGGACCCATACTCCTCTGCAGAGACGGACAGGCTGTCAACGCTCCGCGGCCGCGCAGGGCAGGTCACGTGGCAGCGCGGCAGCATCGACATTGAAGCTGCTGCTGCAGACGCTGAGCCCGGCACTGTGACCGTAGCTCCGGTCGGGTTATCGCCTGCAGCACTTGCCGCGACAGTGTCGCTCGACGTCACTGCGCGCTACCA
>Ga0256883_1000123_pt1 | contig 23109 bp, 21 predicted proteins | sample MC6MC0491MT_FD_186337 | JGI IMG/M metagenome (GOLD analysis project Ga0256883, IMG submission 186337) | Metatranscriptome of enriched soil aggregate microbial communities from Iowa State University, Ames, United States - MC6-MC0491-MT... | ecosystem: Environmental > Terrestrial > Soil >...
CTGCCAATCCTGCTCGGATTTTCGGACGTTCGCCGCGAGGAAATTGACTTGTCGCGGCCCCGCGTCAACGAGGGCGAGAAAGCAATTGGAGGATCGCCAGCCGCCGAATCTGTTGTAGGACGAGCGAGCAGCCTCACAGTTCTCAGCGTGCAGGAGACGTGGTGGAGGGCCCATATTCGGTTGTCGATCGCGACGCTTCGTGGCGTGCATCGGGCTGGGGTTACGGATATCGAGGGAGCGTCATGGCTCACGAGGAGTGGATCAACGATGCGCTCCAAGCTGAGAGGCTTCGCAGTGGAAGTGAGTGGCCCGATTCGATGAAGGTCGCCCGGACTGTCCTGGATAGTTACTCGACAGGTCGCGTGTGATTCTGACGCAGCTCACTGGGCCCCCGATTCAAGTATGTCGTCGTCCTTGCTGTCGCAAATCAGTTACGGATCGATTTGATCGCAGGTTGCTCGATGGGAGATATCGTCCCCGCCACAGTTGGGTCAGGTCGACCGGTATGAGCCTGCTCGACCTGACCTCTGTGGTAGGGATCAGTGTCCGGCGGTTTGCCAGGTGTGGGTTTGTTGGGCGGCGATGTCGACCAGACGATCGAGTCCGAAGTTGATGTCGAGTAGGTGGGTGTCGAACAGCGGTAGTTCGTTGATCGGTTGAGGAACGGTCATCTCGATTCGGTATCGGTGGAATCCGTTGGTGTCGACGCATTCTCCGCCTCCTCGCCCTTTGCTGGTGGTCCAGGACGAAGTGGAGGTGGGAAGTGGCTCGGGCAACGTCGTGTAGTCCATGAGGACCGAGATGATGCCGAAGGAGTAGGGCGCACTCGGAATGGTCACTCCCACGGGTTGCGGGTCACCACTCAAGAGCGCTGGGTCTGTGCATGCGACTTGGAATCCGGGTCCGTTGGGTAGACCCATCCGGGTCGACAGGAGGTCGTACGAGCTGTTGCCGAACAATGACGGGAGTCCGATGAGTTCGGTGGAATAGGCGGTGATGCAACCGGTCTCACCCTGCTGAGTGCACAGTGGGATGTTCGCGAAGTCGCCGCCGGTGGTCTTCCCGGCTGCAGTGGTCACGTTTCCGCCCATCAGAAAGGCGCCGACCAGTTGTGTACGTAGTTGCGGGTTCGGATCGATCTGCTCTCGAATGAGTTTGCGTGCCATCATCGTTCCTTGGGAATGGCTGACGAAGATCACCCCGCGACCGTTGTTGTCGTTCTCCAGATAGTCGTTCCAGGCGGCGAGCACGTCGCCGTACGCGAGATCGATCGGCCCGTCCAGACCACCCAAGGCAGGGACCATTCCTGGGAGGGGGACCTGTCGGTAGACGGGTGCGAACACCCTGCAGACGTCGGAGAATCGGGCTGCTTGGAATCGCGCGATCGACTGCACTTCCGGTGATGCGGCAGGGTCGGCATTGAGTGCAACCTGGTTGCTGACTGTCGGATAGAGGTAGAAGCAGTCGACGGGCTTGTCGGTGGCATTGTCTGCCTTCGGTGGTTGGACTTCACCGGTCAGGAGATCGGTGGTGTCGGAGGGGAGATCGCATGGGTCGGAAGTGAGGTCGGGCGTGCAGAGCCACTGTGTGCCGGAGTTCGGTTCTGCGGTTGCCGGTGACGTCGCGCTGACAGCGAGCGCCGGCGCCATGAGGATTGTTGCCAGGGTGGCACAGAGCCGTCGTCGTGCCCGAGCGTGGGCTTTTCCGCTGCGCGGTAGATTCGGCGTTGCTCGTCTAGTCCTCATGCATCCTCCGTCGTGTTGTGCGTCACGCAGGTCAACTACTGTGAGGTAGACCATACAAATGATTCGCACTGCTGACTATAGGTAGTGCGAAGTAAATCGTGCGAGCTCGCGGGATCTCGCCGGGAGGAGCTGTGTCGATGGAACCGTTGGTGCCGGATTCGGTGGCCGTTCATCCGGGGTGTTTGCTGGTCAAGCTCGGTCAGGTGGCGTTTCGATTGACCGAGAATCGGTTGGCTCCATTGGGTATGCGTACCCGGCACTACACACTGCTCAAGGTGCTTGTCGCCGAGGGACCGCTGTCGCAGTCGGAGCTCGGTCGACGGAGCCGGATAGATCCGACGACTGTGGTGGCGGTCATCGACGATTTGGAAGCGAAGGAGTTCGCAACCCGGACGCGTGACACTACTGATCGTCGGCGCAGCTTGGTGGTTGCCACCGATGCTGGGCGACTGGCAGCGGCAGAGGCTGACGCTCTGCTCGACGGACTGGGCGCAGAGATGTTCGCGGACTTGACCGACGATCAAACCCGGGACCTGGCGGGCATCCTCGGCGCGATCAATGCTGGTGCGGCTCTGTCACAGGCTGCGGAGAACCTTCGACTCTGAGGACCTACCGGCAATGTGCGGGTACCGCAGCGTTAGCGGAGTTCGCGTCCATGCCGTCGCGAGTGGGAGGGCGGAATGTTCGGGTCAGTAGGTTACCCCGTGGTGGATCCTCAGCCGCACTCGTTGGTCGCGGTAGGTGTGCCGTACTGATTGATTTATCCTGTAGAAGTGCACGAAAAGCGTTGTACCAAAATAGTTTTGATTGAATTGCTTAATCTTCTGATAAGGGTGGAATTGCTTCGAGGAGAACCGAAATCGCCATTCCTTCGATTTCCGTGTGGAGTTCCGGCGCGGACTCGAGACGCCGGACTCTCGCAGTGTCTACGACGAGGGCTTCCACGATGCTGACGAGTGCAGTGGCGGTGGTACGGGACAATTCTGGTCGAACGGCGTTGAGGATTTGAGACATCTGCGTGCGGTAGTCGGATTGTTCCCGTCCGAGTTGTGCGCGCTCAGTCGGCGGTACGTCGGCGAGTTCGGTGATGGTCACACCGACGAGGTGGGGGTATCGCACAGCCACCGAAACGTATGCAGTGATGTACGCCCGCAGGGTCGACATCGGTGTTGGTTGGGACGCTTCCAGTTGTCGACGCAGTTCGTAAGCCTGCCAATGGCAGTATCTGCTGATCAGGGTCGAGAGAATGTCTGCCTTGGCATCGAAATACCGGTAGATACCGGTGCCTGCGAGGCCAGTGGCCTCACCGATATCTCGCAGGCTCACCGCCCGAAAGCCCTGCCGATGAAAGAGGCAGGCCGAGGTGTCGAGAATCCGTTCACGCATCGAGTCCGGCGCGGCGGTCGACTGTCGGTTTGTCGAGGTGAGAACTGCTTTTGTCGACGAGGCCCCAGCCATCGATTCGCGTGAGGCTGCGGCCAGCAGCGCTCGATATTGTTCTCTCGGGAGGGAGAGGTCACGGCGTCCTGGCGAGGACATGATTGCCAGCACCCCCCATGCCCGAATCGAGCGCTGTGTGTCCGTGAGGGTGGCGTCGGTGAGTGCCATGGAGGCGGAGATTCGGTCAATCATCGTGTGCATTCGGATCCGGATGGTTGCCCTGTCCTGCTCCTCCAGGTACCGGGCTTCGCGTTGCCAGAGGACGGAGAGGTCCTTGGCGCCGATTGCGGCCTCGGCAATCGAGTCGAGGAGAGCGTCGACGGGTGAGTCGGTGCGGGCACTCGCGGGTATCGAATCGAGCGCGTCGACGTATTGCTGCTGTCCTCGCCAGACCAAGTCGGACAACAGAGTCAGCTTGTTGGGGTAGTGCCGGTAGAGCGCGCGGGCGGTGACATCCGATGCTGCGGCGATGTCCTCCATCCTGACCGAGTGAAAGCCTTGGGCGATGAACAACTCGCGTGCGCGATCGCCGATGATTTCTCGGCGATTGGCTGGACGGGCACGCGGGACTCCGACATCGGCGCACTCTTGCGGTTGCGCGAGGATTTCCGCCATATTCGGGACTCCTTCCTGCTCATGTGGCATGCGAGCCATAGTGGTGGGTAGGAGATGCCCGGCGTCGCTCGGAGAGACGACTCATCCGAGTAGGGTTGCTCCACCGCAGACCGTGAGTACCTGGCCGGTTACGTACGAGGCTTCGGGGGAGGCCAGAAACCCGATGCACGACGCGATCTCGGTCGCGGTCCCTGGTCGGCCCACGGGGACAGCGGTCGAGACCCTGCTCGTGAAGTCCGCAGGCATCTTCGTGAGCATTCCGGCATCGATGTAGCCCGGCGCAACGCAATTGGCGGTGATGCCCTGCGGCGCGAGCTCGATGGCGATGCTGCGCGTCATGGCTTCGATCCCTCCTTTGGCCGCGCTGTACGCGGTTCCACCGAACGAACCACGGACCACGATGGAGCTGGTATTCACGATTCGGCCGTATTTCGCGCGGCGCATTGACGGTGCGATCGCACGCATCGTGTTCAATGTTCCCTTGACATGAGAGCCGAGTACGGCATCGAGATCCGAATCGGTGACGTTCTGCAGTGTTGCGCTCCGGAAGACGCCGGCCAAGTTGACCAGAATGTCGATTCGTCCGTCGCAGTGCACGATATCCGCCACAGCGGCATCGACCTGAGCGCGATCGATGATATCGACGACATGCGCCGTGGTGCTCTCGGCGGAGAAGCCCAACTGTTCGGCCAGTGCTGCGGACGTACCGGGGGCGTTGTCGAACACGTGAGTTCGGAAGCCTCGAAGGGTGAAGTGCCTGACCACTTCGATGCCGATCCCTCCCGCTCCGCCTGTAATGACGGCGGTTCTGCGTGGTTCCGTTGGTGCGCCGGCCTCACTGTCGCCGGCGTGTGCGTGCTGCATGTCGTTCATGGCGTACCTGTTCGAAGAGATTGTGGTGGTCAGTGTTCGGAGGCCAGGCTTTCTTCCCTGAGCGTGCGCTTGAGGATCTTGCCGGCTCCGGACATGGGCATGGACGATCGGATCTCGAGACTGCGCGGCACTTTGAAGCCGCCGATCGATTCTCTACAATGGAGCGCGAGCTCGTTCAGTGTGAGCGTTTCCCCTGGGATCGGGACCACCACTGCGTGGACCCGTTCACCCCATCGAGCGTCCGGCACTGCAATAACGGCGCATTGGGCTACAGCAGGATGGTTCGCGATCACACGCTCGACTTCGACGGAGTAGACGTTCTCGCCGCCGGAGATGATCATGTCTTTTATTCGGTCCGACAGATACAGATAGCCGTTCCTATCCATGTGCCCACCGTCTCCGGTGTGCATCCAACCATCTCGAACCGCTGCCGCGGTTTCTGCACTCTTGTTCCAGTAACCGATCATGACGTGATCTCCGGCTACGACGATTTCACCGAAAGTTCCTCGAGGTACTTCGATCCCGTCGGCGTCCACCACTTTGACCAGTGCATGCACCGCAGCACGGCCGACCGAGATGCGCAGTTGGGGATCGCGATGGTCGGCATCGGTGAGAATGGTTGCAGTGGGGGAGAGTTCGGTCATGCCGTAGGCCTGTACCAATCGTGCGTTGGGCATGGCTGCGGCGATCTTGTCCAGCAGTGATTCGGACATCGGCGATGCACCGTACAGAATTTGCTCGATGCTGGACAGGTCGAAAGCGTCGGCGTCCGGATGATCGAGGAGGAGTTGGATCATCGTCGGAACCAGCATTAGATGGGTGATCTGATGCTCCACCACAGAACGGAGGACGTGGAGGGGATCGAAAACGGGGACGAACACCTGTGTCATCCCGACCTGGCCGGCGGCGATCCAGCTCGACAGGCCGCCGAGGTGGAACAACGGCGCGGAGTGCAGAATCACGCCGTCGGAGGGGAAAGGCGCGGCGTGGGCCATGGCTGCCGACGAGACGTACAGGTTGCGATGTGAAAGCATCACACCCTTCGGAGTCCCTGTCGTACCGCCCGTGTAGAAGATTCCCGCGAGAAGCTCACCTTTGCGGTGGGCATCGGGAATCGGGCTTGCCGCTGCCACGATCGATTCGATCGACGGCAGGACCTCGAGTGCGGTAGTTGTCGGGTTTGATTCTTCTGGGTCACAGAGCACCAGGTGATCAAGCCCTGGGCATCGTATCCGGAGTTCCTCGGCCATCTCGCGGAAGCTGTCGTCGACGAACAGAACCCTGACTGAAGCATCGGTCAACGCGTAGGCGATCTCCTCCACGCTCCATCGAGTGTTGATCGGTACCACGACGGCATTCGCCCAAGCAGTAGCCAGGAACGCTTGGTGAAATCGATCGGAGTTGAGCGCGAGCAGCCCAACTCGTTCGTCGTCCTGCACTCCTCGTTCCCGTAGGCCGCCGGCCAGACGTGCAACGATGTCGACGGTTTGGCTGAATGTATATCTTCGGCTTCCGAATACCGTTGCTGTGTGGTCTGGTCGGCATTGGAGATCGCGGTGCAAGGCCTGAGTGATGTACATCGAATACCCTTCGATTGTAGGAACGCGCAATTCGTGTGGCGTTCAGATCTCGGAAATGTCCGCTGTCCTGCGATCACGCATGGACAAGGTTGCGACGAGAGTGCAGACCGAGAGCGTCGCAACGTAGAGCGGGAAAATCCACATGCGGTCGAGAGAGCTGAGCCATTCGATGAGGAATGGTGCCGTCCCACCGAAGATCGCGACGCCGATCGAGTACGGAACTCCCAGCCCGACAGCGCGAATCTCGGTGGGAAATTGCTCGGCCATCGCGATCGGTCCGACCGCGGCAAACAGAGCGAAGATGAGTAGAGCGCCGAGTTGGAGGGTGACCTGGCGGGCGAAGGTGGCGTCGAGAAGAAGGAAGATCGGGATCACTGTCGCCGCAGCCAATCCGGTGAAGGCGATGATGAGTAGTCGGCGTCCGTAGCGATCGGAGAAGACGGCGACGGCAGGTAGGACGAGGATGAAGCCGACGAGGGAGATGACACTGGCGAGTAGAGCATCGTTGCTGTCGAGTCCCTGACCGATCATGTAGACCGGGAGGTAGGACGCGAAGACGTAGTACCAGAGCCCGCTGAGACCTGAGATCAGCAGTAGGCGAACGAAATCGGCGCGATGATGACGCAACAGAATGACCAGGCCGTTCTCGCGCTTCGGTTTCGATTCGCTGGAGACGACGAAAGCTTCCGTCTCGTCCATGTTCCGCCGAAGGAACATTGCGACCAACCCGACGAGGGCTCCGAGAAGGAACGGGATCCGCCACCCCCAACTGTGCATCTGGCCGTCGTCGAGCAGTGCATGGAGCAGAAGTGCCAGTCCGGTGGCGGCCAGTGATCCTACCGTAGACGAGATGTAGAGCACGCTGCTGTACAGTCCTCGTTTTCCTGCCGGTGCCACCTCCGCGAGATATGAACTGACAGTAGCGAATTCACCTCCTGCAGACATTCCCTGACACATCCGTGCAACGATGAGCAGGACAGGCGCCACGAGGCCGACTCGCGTGTATGTGGGGGCAATACCTATGAGTAGGGTCCCGCCGGCCATCAGGGTGATCGTGGCGACCATCCCGGCGCGTCGCCCTTTTCGGTCGGTCACCGTCGAGAGTAGATATCCGCCGAGGGGGCGAAAGAGGAATCCTGCACCGAACACTGCGAGAGTGCTCAGTAGAGCGGCCGCCGGATTGCCCGATGGGAAGAACTGAGTGGCGAGGATCAGTGAGAACTGCGCATAGATCAACCAGTCGAACCATTCGAGGGCGTTGCCGATTCCGGCACCGATCAGCCCTTTTCTCGTTCGCGTGGGGGACCCGTCGATTCGAGTCTTGACTGCGGAACTTTCCTGCATAGGTTCGCCTTCTTCGTGGAATGCCAAGCGTTCATGATGTTTTCGTGATCGCTTCGTGCATTGGTCCGAGTACTGAGGTGACGCAAGTCCTGGGTATGGCAGTGCTGGTCAGCGCAACGCCCGCGACAGGTTCAGCGGGCTGTGTCGTGCATCACTGGGCGAATAGTAGCGTCGATAATCCGCATTTACAAGAGTTGCGAGTTCAGGCGGGCGCCGCGAACCCACATCTGCCATAGCGAGACTCAAATGCGCAGGTTACACCTGCTTTACAGAAGGATTTGTAGCATTGCCTCAACCCTGGACGCCGAACACGAGTCGATAATTGTTGTGAATCTCTATAGACATAATGCTTCATTTGGGACAGGGTGGCGTACCAAGCGATCGCGACAGGCGCGATTGAACAGGAGGCCACATGGAAGACACCTCGGCTGTGCACTTTGGCGAACTCACCCGGACACACGACGAGATCCGGCGCCGCGCTGAATCATTGGCCACCGCTTACGCCGCGCGGGGGCTGGGCTACGGGGATCGGGTCGCGATCGTCATGCGAAACGACATCGCCTTCATCGAGGCAACTCTCGCGGCCGGTCCACTCGGGGCGATTCCCGTTCCGGTGAACTGGCATTGGCGTGGCGAGGAACTCGCACACCTCATCCGCGACAGCAAATCCAAGATCGTTGTGGCACACACCGATTTCGTCGACGAGATCGAAAAGGTACTGCCGGCGGGCGTCGAGATCATCGAGGCCGCAGTACCCGACGAGATAGTGCGTGCGTATGCCCTCGAACCGCTGGCGCCTACTGGCCGACACCCGCTGATGGACAGGTTGATCGAGGAGAACCCACCGACAGCTGCCACATACGGCGGCAGCCCTATGGGAGTGGTGTACACCTCGGGGACCACCGGCCTTCCCAAAGGCGTTCTTCGTCAGCCGATTCCACCTGAGCATGCACAGCTGCTGGCCACGGCCGTGATGGAGATGTACGCCGCCGACCGGTCGATGTCGACACTGGTGTGCGCGCCCATGTATCACTCGGCGCCGAACTTGCATGCACTCTTCGCGGTCGGCTTGGACATGGACTTGACGATCTTGGCGCGTTTCGACGCGGAGGAACTGCTCGAGACGGTGCAGTCTCGTCGGATCGAGCACCTCCAGCTCGTTCCGACGATGTTCGTGCGGATGCTCAATCTGGATCGGGCAACGCGAGAATCGTACGACGTGTCAAGCTTGAGATCCATCGTCCATGCAGCTGCCCCCTGTCCGGTCGCTGTCAAGCGGGCGATTCTCGACTGGTTCGGGCCCATTGTCAGTGAGTACTACGGCGGCTCCGAGACCGGGGCAGCAGTATTGTGCAACTCGGAAGAATGGCAAGCCAACCCCGGCACGGTAGGGCGCCCCTACCTCGACGCCGATGTGAAAATCTTCTCGCCCGGCGGCGAGGAGCTGTCGGCCGGCGAGACCGGCGATGTGTACCTCAAACCGTTCACCGGGTGGCCGGACTTCAGCTACATCGGCAATGATGCGAAGCGTCGTGACATGGAACGCGACGGGTACCTCACGGTGGGTGACGTCGGCCATGTGAACGAAGGTGGGTTTCTCTTCCTCAGTGATCGCCGCAACGACATGATCATCTCGGGTGGAGTCAACATCTACCCGGCCGAGATCGAGGGTGTACTCACCGAAATGCCCGGAGTGGCGGATTCAGCCGTGTTCGGAATTCCGAATCTCGAGTTCGGGGAATCGGTTGCGGCACACGTGCAATTGCACCCTGGAGCCAGGGTAACGGGAGACGAGATCGCGGACTACCTGGGTAGCCGGCTGGCTCGGTACAAGGTGCCGAGATTGATCGTTCTCGACGAGGACCTACCGCGGGACGAGTCGGGAAAGCTGTTCAAACGCAAACTCAAGGCGCAATACTGGAAGGAAACCGCAATTGTCTAGTCAGGGCAACAACTTCCGCAGCATAGAGGTGGCGCTGGATGCTACCGGGGTCGGAACAGTGGTGATCAATCGGCCTGACCGCCTCAACGCCCTCAATGGTTCGGCCATCGATGAGCTCGTTCGCGCTCTCGAGTGGCTGGGCTCCGAATCGCGTTGCCGAGTGGTAGTTCTCGCAGGTCGCGGTACCTCGTTCTGCGCGGGGATGGACATGAGTTCGGGCTTGGGCAGCCGGCCGTTCGACGATCCGGTACTCGAGACCGAGTACGGCGTCCGAAGAGCCGTGGAGGTCGTCAAGGTAATGCGTAGGATCCCCCAACCGATTGTGGTCGCCGTACAGGGACACGCGGTCGGTGCCGGGTTCGCAATTGCCGCCGCAGCGGACATTCGGATTGCCTCGACCGATGCCCAGTTCAACGCTGTGTTCGTCAAGATAGGCGTGTCCGCCGGCGACCTCGGGCTGACCTGGATACTGCCCCGCATCATCGGCAGTGGACGGGCCGCCGACCTGCTTCTTCGAGGCGGCGTTCTGAACGCTGACGATGCATTGGCACAAGGATTCGTCTCGTCGATCAGTGAGGACCCCCGTGTTGTTGCCGAGTCCACCGCGCACGAGATTGCGGCGCTCCCGGCCTACGGTGTTGCAGCTACGAAACAGTTGCTCAATGCCAGTGTCGACGCTGCCGGTCTCGACCAACACCTCGAATCCGAGCTGCGCGCGCAGACTGTGGGTCTCCTCACCGCTGACCATAAGGCGGCGGTGGCAAGCTTCCGCGACCGTCGCCTTGCAACCAGGAACTAGGAGAGATGTGTGAACACTACCGACATTGTCCTCAACCGCGGTTACGAGACCATTCGGCTGGAACGACTCGAGGATGGGATCGCGCGAATCGTGCTCTCTCGACCCGACGTTCGAAATGCCCAAAGCCCGGAGATGCTCTACGAACTCGATGACGCGTTCTCTCATGCCGCGCGGGATTCGAACGTCAAGGTCATTCTACTGGCTGCGGACGGACCCGACTTCTCCTCCGGGCACGACCTCAAGGCGGGCTTCTGCCTTCCGGGTCAACCGGTGGCGACGATTCAAGCAGGCCTGGACGCTCCAGATGCGGCGGGGCACTACGCTTTCGAGTGCGAAGCCTATCTCGGTCTATGCAAACGCTGGCGCGACATTCCCAAACCGACCATTGCCGTGGCGCAAGGACGCACGATTGCCGGTGGATTGATGCTGTTGTGGCCGATGGACATCATCCTCGCTGCCGACGAAGCCACATTCTCCGACCCAGTGACGGCCTTCGGCGTGAACGGCATCGAGTACTTCACGCACGCTTGGGAACTTGGCGCCCGGAAGGCGAAGGAATTCCTGTTCACCGGCGCACCACTGTCGGCGATAGAAGCGGAACAGGTGGGAATGGTCAATCGGGTGTATCCCCGCACTGAACTGGACGAGGCTGCAGTGAGTTTGGCCCGCAGAATCGCGACTCGGCCCGCATTCGGTCTGCGTCTGGCCAAGGAGAGCGTGAACCGCAGCCTCGATGCCCAGGGGCAGCAGGTGGCGCTCGATTCGGCGCTGGGGCTTCACAATCTCGGACATGCGCACAACTTCAAGCAGTTCGACACTCTCATCGATCCGTCGGGCGTCGAGGTGATCCGGGGGGAGTCCCGCGCGTGACGGTGTGAACGCGTGAAGGCCGCGATCGAGCGAATGACCCTGCGTGACCGCATCGATGACTAGGCGTGGCAGGGGCGATCTTGGCTGTTCCCCCTGCCACGCCTACCCTGCCGCGTGTCCTCCAGGACCATCCGAACTGCCGATAAGTAATAACCAATTAGCAATGTGCCTCAAGGCAGGTTACTCCACTCCTCTCGCTGCCGACCAAGAGAATCTGCACGAAAAAGGCAGTTACACCTGCAGATTTCAACGCTGTTCACGGAAATTCGCGCCGGACCATTGCCCATTAAGTAAATCCCGATTATGGTCAATCGCACGGACTCGACGGACTGAAAGGCTGGACATGAGTAATGAAGTGCGTGTGGCGGGTGTCGGGATGATCCCGTTCACCAAGCCCGGGCGAAGCGGTAGCTACAGCGAGATGGGCGAGGCCGCAGCGCGGGCCGCGCTGGCTGACGCCGGACTGGACTATTCGAAGGTTCAGCAGGCATATGTCGGCTACGTGTACGGCGATTCGACGTCGGGACAGGCTGCTCTGTACGGCTTGGGTCAGTCGGGAATCCCGATCGTGAACGTGAACAACAACTGTTCCACCGGCTCTACTGCGCTGTGGCTCGCTCGACAGGCCGTGGCGAGTGGAACCGTCGACTGTGCGCTGGCCCTCGGATTCGAACAGATGGTGCCGGGCGCTCTCGCTTCGGTGTACAACGACAGGCCGGGCCCGCTCGACCGGTTTGCACAGACTCGGGCGGAGTTGCAGCAGTTCGACCCGGCAGCCCCCGACGCCGCGCAGTTCTTCGGAGGTGCGGGTCAGGCATACGTCGATGAATTCGGTATCGACCCGAAGGTATTCGCGGAGATTTCGGTGAAGTCTCGTCGGCATGCTGCGAACAATCCCTTCGCAGTCTTCCGTGATCCGGTCACCGTCGAGGAAGTTCTCGCCTCTCCCAGCATCTACGGTCCGCTGACGCGTCTACAGTGCTGCCCACCCACGTGCGGCGCGGCGGCGGCTGTGGTGTGCACTCCGGAGTTCGCTGCCCGACATGGCATCACAGCAGATGTGGTGATTCGCGCGCAGTCGATGACCACCGACAGTCCCACCACCTTCGAGGCCGGCGATATGCGTCAGGTCATCGGATACGACATGGCAGCTGCTGCTGCGAAGAACGTCTACGAGTCCGCAGGAGTGAATCCGGAGGACATTCGCGTAGTCGAATTGCACGACTGCTTCACCACCAACGAGTTCCTCACCTACGAGTCTCTCGGACTGACCCCGGTCGGCACAGCCGAAAAGTTCATCCGGGACGGAGACAACACCTACGGCGGACGTGTCGTGGTGAACCCTTCGGGTGGTTTGCTCTCCAAGGGACATCCTTTGGGTGCCACTGGGCTGGCTCAATGTGCCGAGTTGGTGTGGCAGCTGCGCGGTCAAGCCGGCGCTCGCCAGGTCGACGGAGTGGATCTGGCGTTGCAGCACAACCTCGGGTTGGGTGGCGCCTGCGTCGTCACCCTCTACGAAAAGGTCGGTGCTTGATGCCTCTCGACCCTTCCATCGTGGGAACAACCAGTGCGGGTTCGACGCTGTTGATGACCCGCAGCCGGCTGCGGGCTTTCGCCAGGGCCACGGGGCAGACCGACCCCGTCTACATCGACATCGACGCAGCCAGGCAGGCCGGCCATCGCGACCTGCCGGTTCCGCCTACTTTCATCTTCGGCATCGATCTCGAGGCGCCGGATCCGTTCGCCTTCGTCGAAGAGTTGAACATCGATCTACGCGCAGTGCTGCACGGAGAGCAGGAGTTCCGTTACGAAGCAATGGCTTACGCCGGAGACGAGCTGACCACGTCCTCTCGAGTAGTCGATGTGTACTCGAAGAAAGGTGGGTTGCTCGACTTCCTGGTCCGCGAGATCACCGTCGTCAACCAGGACGGTGTGGCCGTGGCGACCATGCGTAATTCGCTCGTGGTCCAGAACCGGGCAATGGAAGGAGCGCAGGCATGAGCATCGATGCACTCGAAGTGGGCGCTGGTCCGCTTGAATTGCACATCGCCCCGATCAGCCGCACCACCTTGGCGCTGTTCGCCGGCGCCTCCGGGGATATCAACCCGATCCACATCGACCTGGACGTGGCGCGTTCAGCGGGCTTGGAAGACGTTTTCGCACACGGCATGTTGTCGATGGCGTATCTGGCCCGGTTGCTGACCGATGCGTTCCCGCAGGAGCGGTTGCGCTCGTACAAGGTTCGCTTCGCTTCGATCACTCCTGTCCACGGGAGTCCGACGTGCACGGGGTCGGTCACCTCGATCGACACGGTCGACGGTGAGCGTCGCGCGACGCTGGCATTGAAGGTGGCTCTCGCTGACGGCACGGTGACGCTTCTCGGCGAAGCCGTTGTGGCCGTGGACCACTGAGTACTCATCCACAAACTGACCTAATTCTCCGAAAGGACTGTGAACATCGTGGGAAAGCTCGACGGTAAGACCGCAATCGTCAGTGGAGCGGGCCGTGGTATCGGTCGTTCCATCGCACTCAAGCTGGCCGCGGAAGGAGCCAATGTTGTCGTCAACGACCTCGACACGGATCCGGCGACGGCAGTGGTCGAGGAGATCACCCGGGCCGGCGGGAATGCTGTTGCCTGTGCAGGCAGTGTCGTGGAGGAAGGATTCGGCGAGCGTTTCGTCGGAACCGCGACCCAGAATTTCGGTGGCCTCGACATCGTGATCAACAATGCCGGCTACACCTGGGACAACGTCATTCAGAAGATGGGCGTCGAGCAATGGGACGCAATGATCGACGTTCACCTCAAAGCCCCGTTTCGGATTCTGCAAGCCGCGCAGCCGGTGATCAGTAAGGCCGCGAAGGCCGAGAAGGAATCCGGGATCCGAGTCAATCGCAAGGTCGTCAACATTTCTTCCATCGCAGGCTTGTACGGCAACGCCGGACAAGTCGGCTACTCGTCGGGCAAGGCCGGAATTGTCGGAATGACGCGTACCCTCGCGAAAGAATGGGGACGCTACAACGTGAACGTCAACGCGGTGGCGTTCGGGTTCATCGAGACCAGACTGACCGAGGCCGCCGCAGGTGGTGACGCGTCCATCGATATCGAGGGTCGCCAGATCAAGGTCGGTGTCAATCCTCAGGTCCTCGAAGCCATGAAAGCGATGATCCCTCTCGGTCGACCCGGCACTCCGGACGAGGCCGCAGGTTCGGTAGTGATGCTGACCTACCCCGAATCCGACTACATCAGTGGCCAGATCATGGTCACCGGTGGCGGATACGAAGGCTGAGGTCGACCGATGAACTCGGTATCCGGGTACATCTCGGATTGGGAGGACGACGAGACACGTGCACTGGGTGATCTCGCGGACAAGTTCTTCGCCAGCGAGGTGGTTCCCCACCGTGAGCGTTTCGAGAGCCAGCACTTCGTGGACCCTCAGGTGTGGACGAAAGCAGGAGATCTGGGTTTGCTGTGCTGCTCGATCCCTGAGGAATTCGGCGGAGGCGGCGGAACTTTCGCTCACGATCTCGCGGTGGTCCAGGCGCAGGCGCGTGCCTTGGACACCGGATTCGGCAACACCGTGCACAGCGGGATCGTCGCGCACTACATCCTGGCTTACGGAACGGACGATCAGAAACGTCGGTGGCTGCCGAAAATGGCCAGCGGTGAGGTGATTGCAGCTGTCGCGATGACCGAACCCGGCGCGGGTTCCGACCTCAAGGCGATACGTACCCGCGCTGACCGCGAGGGGGATCATTACGTCATCAACGGATCCAAGACCTTCATCTCCAACGGTTCTACAGCGAATCTCTTCGTTGTGGTGGCAAAGACAGATCCGACTGCCGGCGCGAAGGGTGTCTCCCTGATCGTCGTCGAAACCGATGACTGCCCAGGCTTCGTACGGGGCCGCATTCTCGACAAGGTCGGCCAACAGGCCGCCGATACGTCGGAGCTTTCCTTCGAGGATGTTCGGGTCCCGATCGATAATCTTGTCGGTGGAGTCGAGGGCCAGGGTTTCGGGCAATTGATGACTCAACTTGCGCAGGAACGTCTGCTGATCGGAGTCACTGCCGTCGCGACGATGGAAGCCGCCGTGGCCGAGACTGTTTCCTACGTCAAGGAGCGTCGGGCTTTCGGAAATGCGATCTTCGATTTCCAGAACACGAAATTCGTACTCGCCGAATGCGCAACGGCCGCCCATGCGGCTCGGGTGTTCATCGATTCGTGCATCGAACGTCATTTGCGGGGTGAATTGGACACCACGACAGCGGCGATGGCGAAGTGGTGGCTGACCGAGCAACAGGTGACGGTCGTCGACCGGTGTGTGCAGTTGTTCGGGGGATACGGCTACATGCGCGAGTATCCGATCGCCCGGATGTACGCCGATGCGCGGGTACAGAAGATCTACGGTGGCGCCAACGAGATCATGAAGGACCTCATCGCGCGGTCCTTGTAGGACGCGAAACCGGAGCTGCCGTGTGGCGGTGAAGACAGTTGAATCGGTAAGGCATGCAACCAGAGTGGTCGTATCGACAATTATCTCGCCGCCACTGGCGGCACGGACTGGACGGGTAGGACGATGGAAGAGAAGATGGTTCGATGCGGAACCGATGAACGCACCCATAGCGATATTCGACAGCGCGCCGGCAGATTGGCGCGGGCCTTGGGCGACGCGGGGGTGGGGTACGGGGACCGGTACGCAATTGTGATGCGCAACGAGATCGGCTTTCTCGAAGCAACTCTCGCGGGCAGTGCGATCGGTGCGATTCCGGTTCCGGTGAACTGGCATTGGACCGGCTCCGAACTCGAGCACCTGTTGGTCGACAGCGGAAGTAAGCTGGCCATAGTGCATTCCGATTTCGTAGCTACCGTGGAAGCCGCCGTTCCGGGACTGCCGATCATCGAAGCTGCCGTACCCGAGGCGATACGCGAAGCGTACGGTCTTGCCGAGGTCGCGCTGTCCGGACGGTACCCCACGCTGGAGGAGTCGATTGCCGGTCACGCACCGGTCACCGGGATGCCTTCGGACCCGCCGCTGGGCGTCATCTATACCTCCGGTACTACTGGGCTTCCGAAGGGCATTCTGCGAGAACCCATTCCGGCCGAAGATTTCCCGTTGATCGCGCAGGCGACTCTCGCTGCGTTTGCAGCCGACACGTCGATGTCGACAGCGGTGACCGCACCGCTCTATCACACTGCACCCAACACTCATGCGGTGATCGCGCTCGCGTTGGGGATGGAGATCGAGATTCTTCCCCGATTCGATGCCGAGGATTTTCTGAGATTCGTACAAGAGCGTCGGGTCGAACATGCGCAGATGGTTCCGACCATGTTCGTTCGGTTGATGAAGCTACCTGCGGAAACCAGAGCGAAATACGATGTGTCCTCGCTGCGCTCCGTCGTCCACGCTGCGGCACCATGCCCACCGGATGTCAAGCGCGACATGATCGAATGGTGGGGGCCGATCGTCCACGAGTACTACGGTGGGTCCGAGACAGGTGTGTGCGTTCACTGCACGAGCGAGGAATGGATGTCACACCCGGGTACGGTGGGACGCCCGCTCTTCGATGCAGGTGTGAAGATTCTCGATCCGTACGGTGACAGCCTCCCGGTGGGCGAGTCCGGCGACATCTACATCAAGTCCTTCACCGGGTTTCCGGACTTCACCTACATCGGAAACGATGCGAAGCGCCGCGACATGGAACGTGATGGCTATGTCACCGTCGGCGATGTCGGCTACCTGGACGAAGACGGATTTCTGTACCTCAACGACCGCCGCAACGACATGGTGATCTCCGGCGGAGTCAACATCTATCCCGCCGAGATCGAATCCTGCCTCCTGGGAATCGAAGGAGTCGTCGACGCAGCTGTCTTCGGTATTCCCGACGCTGAATACGGTGAGGCTCTGGCCGCGCACCTCCAGTTGGAGGACGGCGTGAACTTCACCGAGGAGGAGATTCGAGACCACGTGCGTGAGCACCTTGCCAAATACAAGGCGCCACGCGTGGTCAGCTTCGACGAGAAGCTGCCCCGCGACGAGGCAGGGAAACTCTTCAAACGTCGGTTGAAGGAGAAGTACTGGCCCGCCAAGGCCTGAACGCCGTTTTCATGCAGTAACCGAATCCAGTGTATTGCCCTGTCCTGTACGAACTGTGCGGCGTCGAGGACGCCGCGACGAAAGGAATCTTTTGATGAGCAACGGGCCGTTGACCGGGTTGCGGATCGTAGAACTCGCAGGTATCGGGCCGGGCCCCCACGCCGGAATGCTTCTGGGAGATCTTGGCGCCGACGTTGTCAGAATCGAACGAATGGACGGTGCTGGAGCGGGCATCGGGATCGAGACCGATGTAGCACTGAGAGGCCGAACTCTCGTCAAGGCCGACCTCAAGGACAACGAGGATGTCAAAAAGGTGCTCGGCTTGGTGTCCGAAGCGGATGTGCTGATCGAGGGATTCCGGCCCGGGGTCACCGAGAGATTGGGGTTGGGCCCGGATGTCTGTTTCGGTGTCAATCCGGCACTGATCTACGGCCGGATCACAGGATGGGGGCAGGAGGGGCCGTTCTCGGACACCGCTGGGCACGATTTGAATTACATATCGGTGACGGGAATTCTTGACAGTATCGGCAGAGCCGGTGATCGCCCGGTGCCGCCGCTGAATCTCGTCGGCGACTTCGGTGGTGGCTCGATGTATCTGGTGCTCGGCATTCTTGCGGCACTGTGGGAACGGCAGAAGTCCGGCCGAGGTCAGGTCATCGACGCGGCGATGGTGGACGGCGCCAGTTCTCTGGCACAGATGATGTGGTCGATGCGCGCAAATGGAACGTGGGAGTCGGGTCGGAGCAAGAATCTGCTCGACGGAGGGGCGCCCTTTTACGACACGTACACCTGCAGCGACGGTAGGCATGTGGCGGTCGGCTCGATCGAGCCTCAGTTCTACGCGGAATTGATCAGCCTTCTCGGGCTCGACCAGCGCTCATTGCCCGACCAGTGGGACAAGAGTCGTTGGAGCGAACTCCGCGGGGCCTTCGCGGCAGCGTTCGCCAGTCGCGGCCGGGACGAGTGGGCCGCTGTCTTCTTCGGAACCGACGCGTGCGTGACTCCGGTGCTGACTTTCGACGAGGCTCCGCATCATCCGCATCTCGCGGCTCGCGGCACTGTCGTCAGTGTCGATGGAGTAGAACAGGCGGCGCCTGCGCCCAGGTTCTCGAGAACAGTTGTTGCGGAATCGAATCCGATTCCTCGCAGCGTGACACTGGATTCTGCTGTCGAGCAGTGGAGTGTACCGTCGTGACCGAACTGGCGGGGGTGGCCCCCTCCAGCATGCGATCTGTGTATGCCGAGGATTTGTCCGTCGGCAGGACGTATCAGCTCGACAGCTATCGAGTGACGGAGGCGGAGATCGTCGAGTTCGCTTCACGATGGGACCCACAGTTCTTCCACCTCGATGCCGAGGACGCGCGGAACGGATACTTCGGTGGACTGATAGCGAGTGGTATCCAGACGACGGCGATCTTTTCCCGGCTCACAGCCTTGGCGTGCTTTCAGCACTGGAACATCGTTGCAGGAAAGGGATTTCGTGATCTTCGGTTCCTTTGCCCGGTGCGGCCGGGGGATGTTCTCGCCGGGTCCTTGGTGATTGATCGTGTCGTGTTTCGTGGGGATCGTCCGGCAACCGTGTTGTCGCACGGAAACTTGTGGAATCAGGACGGCCGTGAGGTCTTCACGGTGGTGGCCGAATTCGTCGTCGACACCTGCCAGGGTGTACGCCCTCGGATGCGCTGATCAGGCCCAGCCCAGTCAGTCGACGGCGCTCAGGCCCAGGACTGCAGTTGCGAGGATTTGCAGGTCACCGATCGAGAAGTCGACCTTGCGTGATCCACGGCTGCCGTCGTGAATCACAGCAAGGGCGGCATGAACCAAGACCTGCGCCTGCGCCTTGTCGAGATCGGATCGGCACTCGCGCAGCAGAGCCACCCATTCCCCGACGTACTCACGTTGCTGCGCTTTCGCCGACTTCGGCGCCCCTAGTGGGGACGCGGCAAGCGTTGCGATACTCAGCCAACTGTTGACCAGTTCCACGTATCCGTGAACGATTTCGCGTAATGCGTTCCGGGGATCGTCGTTCGATCGAAGCGCTGAGTTCAGTGTTATCCACAATGTGTGTGTGCCACGGTCCAGCGCAGCATCAAGGATGGCCTCTTTACTGTCGAAATGTGTGTACAAACTCGGTCCGCTGACTCCCGCAGCGGCGCCGATATCTTCCATCGACGTTTTGTGAATGCCGTTCTGTCCGAACAGTGTGATCGCACCCTGCAACAGTCGTTCACGGCGAGAAGCCGGACGTAGTACGGCATCTCGCTTGGTGCTGCTTCGCTTCGAGCCTACGATGTCGGCAAACGCCACGCTGTGACACGCAGACGCCAATTGGGCGGCGAATTCGGGCTGGGGTATCGATACTGTGAAGTGGCCGGGACTGGCAAGAATCGACTGAATCGACCATGCCAGAAGACCTGCCTCTCGTGCGGTGAGATCCTCTCTACGACTGCGAATCAACTCACCGAATGCGCGATTCATGGCACGCAAACGCGCTCGCAATTCGGTTTGATCGTCGACCGGCAAATACTGGAGCTGGCGGGTCCACAAGGGGGACAGCTCGCGGTGGCTGACGGCTACGCTGCAGGAATCCGCGATGACCTCGTCGAACGGCGCGTTTCTTTCGACGGGAGGGAAGCTTTCGAAGCTGCGTCGGACTACCGAGGCAAGTAGTTCGGCTTTGTTCGGGTAATGCCGATAGAGTGCGCCCGCAGTGATACCCACCTTCTCGGCGATCGCCCCCATGGTCACTTGGGGAAACCCATCGCGAACGAACAGATCGGCAGCTGCACTGAGGATTTGCTGCTTGCGGTCTTTCGGCCGAGTAGCCCTCGGGGAGTCGGGGGCGATGGTCTCGTCGGCAGTCATCGCACTCCCGCAGCACAAGTAAACATTGATTAAGGATATACCGGAAACCGGTTTCTGTGCGGTCAGCGGTCGTTTCCCGCCGGCAAAGGGGTGTACATGGGGAGTCATCACCCCTCGCGGGTGATGCACGGTTGCGAAGCCGGTACCTATGGTCAGCGGTGTAACTGGTGACGGGCCGAGTCAGGAGGGCACGATGAGCGAATCGTATCGGTATGTAGGTGGCTATCCCACCGAGGAAACCGTTCGTCGGGCATACGACGAGGCCGATCTGAACCGAGCGATATCGGCGTACCGATTCTTCTATCCCACAGTCTCTCTCGAAGCGACGTGGCGGGGGAACCTGTCCGGCGGGGTGGTGCCGAATCGGGTCTACCCCCTTCTCGAGGGCACTCCGCAGCAGTTCGTGTTCACCCCCAATTCCGACACCCCGTATTCCGGGTTGACCATCGACTTGTCCGATGGGCCGATCGTGGTGGAATTGCCGCCCGGGCCTTTGATGGGCACCGCCAACGATCTCAATCAGTTGTGGATCCTCGACATCGGTCTCCCCGGGCCTGCAGGTCCGCGCGGTGGCAGGCATCTACTGCTTCCGCCGGGCTACGAGGGTGATGTGCCCGATGGCTACTACGTCGGGCGATCCACTACCAACCGGGTATTGGTGCTGGTGCGAGCGATGCCTGTCGAGAACGACGTGCAGGGCGCTATCGCTTTGATGCAGAAGGTCAAAACCTATCCATTGCATGCCGATGCGGACTGGTCAGACCCGGAATGGATCGATCTGACAGTCCAGAAGGGCCTCGATTTCTCCCCTGTGAGGTGGGAAAACACCTTCGAATATTGGGAGGTGCTGCATGAGATTCTGCAAAGCGAGCCGCCGAACCCAGATTATCGATATCACTACGGGGAGCTCGCAGCACTGGGCATCGCCAAGGGGAAGTCGCTGGACCTCGACGACCGTATGACCGCGATTCTCACGTCCGCTGCAGAGATGGGACACGCTCAGCTATGTGTGCAGTCCTTTGCCGACCGTCGGCCAGATCGTGAAGTCTGGGCGGAAACCAAGTGGGAATGGGCAGTGTTGCGTTCGGAGAACGGAACGTTCGACGCCGAGCATTACACCGACCTCTACGCCCGAGAGAAGTGGTTCTATCAGGCGCAGATCGAATCCCCGGCGATGTTCCGCCGGAGTCCGGGGGCGGGATCACTGTACTGGCTTGGTCTCCGCGACGCCGACGGTAGCTATTTGGACGGTGCGCACCCGTACACTCTCGATGTCCCACAACCTGTTCCGGCGAAATTGTTCTGGTCGATCACGGTCTACGACGCTGAGACTCGCAGCGAAATTCTCACCGAACAAGGAAACGCAGCGCTGCGTTCGATGAACGAGCTTTCCGACGTCGACACAACCGCACCCGTCAGGCTCCATTTCGGACCCACTGCTCCTGCCTCCGGCTCCGACCGATGGATCCGAACGATCCCGGGAAAAGGGTGGTTCGTGTACTTCCGGATTTACGGGCCCGGCGAACCGGCATTCGACGGTACGTGGCGGCTGCCCGACTTCATCCGACGCTGAAGGGATGTCGCCGGGTGGGGCCGCCGAGTCGGCGTCCGACGCTATTCAGTCGAGGCTGTCCGTGACAGCAGCGTAGAAGGCGGAGAGATCATCGACTAGCTTCGCTGCGTCCCCGGTGTCTGTCAGATCGGTATCTGTCAGCCAACGTCCGATGACGTCGAAAATTCCGCCTACTACGGCGATCGCGCGGCGGCTGAGGTCGCCTGCTTTACCGTTGCGGATCCACAGTGCTTCCACGGCGTCGGCAGCCCATCTGCGATTGCTCTGGCGCACTCGCTCGAAGCCAGGGAAATCCGTGCCTGCCAGGCCGAACGTGATCGAGGCTCGCCGCGGGTCCTCGGCGAGGAGGGCGATGAACGTCGTCAGCAGACGGCGTGCGGCGTTCTCGTCCTCTGCGCTGACGGCCAGCGCGCTTGCGAGTTGAGTGCGGAATCGTGCCGAGGTGTCCTCGAAGAGTTCCAGTGCGCATTCCTCGCGGCTGGCGAATACCTCGTAGAAGCTCTTCGTGCTGACAAATGCTGTCTGGCAAAGCAGTTCGATCGGCGTGTTCAGGTAGCCCCGGGTTGCGAACAACTCCAGCGCGGCGTCGAGGATCTGCTCCCGACGCTGAGCGCGTCGTTGTTCGGCGTCGAGTCCACGGATTCGGCGGGGTTTCGACGCTCCGGGTGATGTCGTGGCCACCACGACAGATTACCGTGACGTATTTCCAGTATGGAAAATGCATCTTGTTCATAAAAAGATGTCGTGTTCTAATGATCTGCGACACACTCCCGTCGAGTTCGAGGTCGGGCAGTAGTTCATCGACTCAGGAGCTCCCATGTCCCCACTTCCGTTGCCGGCCACCATCTGCGAGGCATTCCAAGCCACCGTCGCGGCGCATCCGGATCGTCTCGCTCTCCGATCGTCCGACGGAGGGTCGGCCCTGACGTGGAGTCAGTACGGAAAACGGGTCCGCGCGATCGCCGAAGGTTTCGCATCGTTGGGGGTGAAGCCTGGAGACACGGTCGCGTTGATGCTCACGAACAGGCCGGAGTTTCATCTCTGCGACATGGCGGCGCTACACGCCGGCGCGACGCCCTTCTCGATCTACAACACCAATCCACCCGAGACGATCGCGTACTTGTTCGGAAATGCCGACAATTCGATCGTGATCTGTGAAGAGCAGTTTCTTCCACAGATCCGGGCGGCGATCGACCTTGGTGCGGATCTCGATCGGATCATCTGCGTCGATGCAGATTTGCCCGGCACCATTTCTCTTGCTGCGGTGGAAAGCACTTCCGCTCCGGGATTCGATTTCGAGAAATCCTGGAAGTCGGTCGGTGGCGGCGATCTTCTCACCGTCGTTTACACGTCAGGTACCACCGGGCC
>Ga0256883_1000129_pt1 | contig 22904 bp, 29 predicted proteins | sample MC6MC0491MT_FD_186337 | JGI IMG/M metagenome (GOLD analysis project Ga0256883, IMG submission 186337) | Metatranscriptome of enriched soil aggregate microbial communities from Iowa State University, Ames, United States - MC6-MC0491-MT... | ecosystem: Environmental > Terrestrial > Soil >...
AAGCATCACCAGCGTCTTATCAAGCGGAAAGTCGTCTTTGGTGATGTCGGTGACCGGCATGTGCTTCACGTTTTCCAGCGCCGCATCGAGTTCGGCGATCTGTTCGGCAGTGAAGCGATAGATCCAACTGTGATCGCTGTTGACCTGGACTGCCGTCCAGGCACTGGCATCTTCGATAGGTTTGCGTTGAGTCACTTGAGATCTCCCTGGAGCGGTAGGTATGGTGCGAAAACACTGCTGACAGGACGGATGGTAAGATCGCAAAAACATAAGAAAAAGCGATATTTATCGATTTTTTAGCATCGTGATTTGGAATATCAGGGAATACCATGACGTTCAAACAACTGGAGGCATTCTTCTGGGTTGTTCAGCTTGGCGGCTTTGCGCGTGCAGCGGATAAGCTCGCGACGACGCAGTCTGCTGTCTCAAAGCGCGTGCAGGAACTTGAGGATGTGGTCGCCACGCAGTTGTTCGATCGTTCTCAGAGAGCCGCGCGCCTGACGGAGAAAGGCGAAGAGATGTTCCTGATTGCGAAACGCTTCTTGCGGCAACGCGATGAGGCGCTAGAGCAGTTTGAACGTCCGGAAGTGGTGGAGCGTCGGCTGCGGATCGGCATGACTGAGCTGCCCGCCATGACCTGGCTGCCAAGGCTGGTGAATGCCGTGCAGCGCCAATATCCTCGCGCACTCTTCGAGCCGGATGTCGACGGTAGTTTCAGTCTGCGGGAAAAGCTGATCAGCGAACGCCTTGACCTGATTGTGGTGCCAGATCTCTTCGAGGACACACGCCTGCTGAAGACGCGCATTGGTACGGTGCAAAACGCGTGGATGTGCAAGCCCGGACTGCTGGACGCCAAGGCAAAGTTGCGGGTTCATGATATTGCCGGACAGCGCCTGCTTACCCAAGCCAATCTATCTGCGACCGGCGTGCTTTACGACGACTGGTTCAAGGCGGCCGGCCTGGAACCCGCTGAGCGGATAACCAGCAACAACTTGGTGGCAATCATCGGGATGACGGTATCGGGCCTAGGCGTGAGCCATCTGCCCAAGCGCTGCTTGAGGCCGATGATCCGCACTGGTTTATTGCAAGTGTTGAATGTGACGCCGGAAGTACCGGACGTGCCGTATGTAGCAGTTCAGCGTGCAGATCGGCCAAGCACCCTGGTGACCGATGTGGTGCGAATGGCCCGAGAATGCTGCGCGTTCGACCGGCCATTCCAAGCAGCCGGTGAATTTTCATGACTGAAGCGAGGCAACTTTCGAGGGGCTGGATCGACAGATAAGATAGGCATCGATCAGCCAAGTTTTCGAACATTGCGGAGCCGATCAGCGCGGCTCAACAATCTTACATACTTCCCAGTATGTAAGATTTTGAGTTACCAACAGAGAGCTGCGATGCCTTTTCCGCCAGGAATGCCCGGCAAACATTCAGTCGCGGGCATGTGTGCCAAGCTCTTGCTGCGATCGTTATCGCAGCGGAGGCCCGCGCCAAGCTCATCTACGAACGATAACCAACGCCACTCGAGATCCTCCCGTGAAGGTCACCTTGACGTCCCTGGCGACGCATGAGATTGCTCTCCAAAATCATACGAGAAAGCTCTTTGTTCGATGGCGCTAATCGACGGCTGGCATTGCAGTTGCAGCTTACGGCTACCGCGGCATCATGCCGCAGCCTATGGGGAATGAAATGTCGGATAATCTAAGCAACCGTGGTAGTCAAGATCGCTCACGAATTAACGTGAACGAGCAGCACGAGATACGTTATTGGACGCAAACACTTGGCGTTACTGAACAGAGATTGCGTGAGGCGGTTGCAGCAGTGGGCGTATCTGTGGAGAAGGTGCGAGCGCATTTAAGCAAATAGTGCTTGGCAATGTATGCAATCCTTGATTGCCTTTTCAAGGATGGCACACCACGTCCCTGCCAGCAACTGTTCTCTTCACGGTCATGGTGACACCGGAAGAGATCGCTTGTGACCTGTGGCGATGTACGTTCGCAAGATTTTTTCTTGAAAGGGCGTGGCCACGGCCTTGCCTTCCAGAAAATCGTCTATGACGTCGTAGGGCATGCCAAAGGCGTCTTCGTCAGCCCGCTGCGGCGCTAGGGTCTCGAGGTCAGCGGTTGGTCGTTTTTGAATCAGTTGCAGTGGGGCGCCAAGATGAGCAGCTAAACTGCGAACCCGCCGTTTATTCAGACCGGCCAGTGGCGTGACATCCGCTGCGCCGTCCCCAAATTTAGTAAAAAATCCCATCAGAGCCTCGGCAGCGTGATCGGTACCAATCACTAGGCCGCCAGACGCAGCAGCGAGGGCATACTGCGCAACCATGCGCATGCGAGCCTTCACATTGCCGATTACGAAATCTTCATGGACTTCGTCTCGAAACCTCGCATTCGCGAGCTCTTTTCGCAGTGTATCCACAGCGGCGTGGATATTAACCGTGGAAACCTCGTCAGCTGCGATAAAGTCCAACGCAGCTTGGGCGTCGCTCTCGTCGCGTTGCTCCAGATACGGCAAGCGGACCGCGTGAAAAGTAGCAGCGCCGCCGCTTTTCCGAACTCGCTCCACTGCAAGTTGGGCCAATCGGCCTGCGACCGTCGAATCGACGCCACCGCTGATTCCGAGCACATAGCCGCTCTGGCCTGACTCTTTCAGGTAGTTGACGAGAAAGTTGATGCGACGCTCGGCCTCGTTGGTGGCGTCGAAGCGCGACGTGACCCCGAGTGCGTTGATGATTTGCTGTTGCGTAACGTTCATGCGGTCTCCCGTTCGAATTTAGAGCCGGCTAAGGGATACGCACAACGTGTGCCATTGCGCTAGCGACGCGTGGCAGGTAGTGCAAATGCGATCGCGCGAGCGGCACGGTTTTTGTACACATGTGACCATAAATGCATGGAGGCTGACATGGCGAACTGCGCTGCAGAAGTATTGGCATATATGAAGCGGAACGGGCTGGTGCTGGCGACGGCTGAGTCTTGCACCGCTGGATTGATCGCCGCCGAGATTGCAGATATCGCTGGTGCAGGTGGGTGCCTGGATCGGGCATTCGTCACATACAGCGTACAAGCGAAGATAGAGATGCTCGGCGTGCGCAGGGTGACGATTGACGAGCACAACCTCACAAGTGAAGCTGTTGCGCGCGAGATGGCCGTCGGTGCGCTGGAAAGGTCTTCCGCGAACGTTGCGATCGCCGATACAGGCGTCGTCGATTCAGCCGATGACACCATCCCACCGGGCACGCAGTGCTTTGGCTGGGCATTCAAGCTGCCCGGTGGCGGGTCATTGTGTATCACGGAGCGCAAGCGTTTTGAGGGCGATCGTCGAGCCATCCGCGAAAATAGTGCCGACTATGCGCTTTCACAATTGCCGATTCACCACAGAACGGCACTCCGCAACGTCACATGACCGGTAAGAAGCATGGCGCTCTGGTACGTTATTTGCCGGTGCTCACCGCTATGAGCGAACTCGCTCGCTACAGTGAAGGATGCGATCATGAAAGCACTTGTTTGGCATGGCAAGCACGACATCCGGTACGACACGGTTGTAGATCCCACAATTCTTCATCCTAAGGACGCCATCATCAAAGTGTCGTGTTGTGCGATCTGCGGCTCAGATCTGCATCTGTTCGACGGCTTCATGCCTACCATGGAAAAGGGCGACATCATGGGCCACGAATTCATGGGGGAGGTCGTTGAACTAGGTTCTGAAGCCAGTTTGCTACGAATCGGAGAGCGCGTGGTAATTCCTTTCACGATCAACTGCGGCGAGTGCGATCAGTGCCTACGCGGCAACTTCTCAGTCTGCGAACGTAGCAACCGCAATGCGGACAAACAGGCAAAGATGTTCGGTCACTCGACCGCCGGACTGTTCGGCTACAGCCATCTCACTGGCGGATACGCAGGCGGGCAGGCCGATTTCGTACGCGTTCCTTTCGCTGACCATACGCATATCAAAGTTCCGGAATCGCTCAATGACGAACAAGTCCTTTTCCTTGGGGACATCTTTCCCACCGGCTGGCAAGCTGTCGCGCAGTGCGACATCAAGCGGACGGATACGGTCGCGATATGGGGAGCTGGGCCAGTTGGGCAAATGGCGATAAGAAGCGCAATCATCCTGGGCGCGAAACGCGTTATTTGTATTGATCGCGTGAAGGAACGACTGGCCATGGCGGAAGCAGGCGGTGCCGTGGCGATCAATTTCGACGACGAAAGTGTGGTCGATCGCTTGAATGAACTGACGGGCGGCAAAGGGCCCGAGGTCTGCATCGACGCAGTTGGAATGGAATCGCATGCAACCCGATCGCTTGACTCCATGGTCGATCGCGTGAAGCAAGCGGTAATGCTCGAAAGCGATCGTCCTCACGTGCTGCGCGAAATGATCTACGTTTGCCGGCCTGCGGGGACGCTGTCGGTGCCTGGTGTGTACGGCGGATTGATCGACAAGCTGCCGATCGGAGTTGCGATGAACAAGGGCTTGACGTGGAAGATGGGCCAAACGCACGTCAAGCGGTGGACCGACGACTTGGTCAAGCGCATCGAACAAGGGGAGATTGACCCTTCTTTCGTGATCACTCACACCGTCGCGCTTCAAGACGGTGCCGGCATGTATGAAACTTTTCGCGAAAAGGAGGACGGGTGCATTAAGGTGGTGCTGAAGCCAGGCGAGGTCAAGCACCAGACAACGCTTGCATAATCGCCACTTGAAGGAGGTGCGACATGTCCTCCTTCTTCTAGCATTCGCACCTTCGGGGATAGGCAACACCTGGCCCGAGAATGAATTCCACATTGCCTCTTGGTGCTTTCACATGGAACTTGGACGATGAGTCAGCCACGCTCGCAGCCGTACAAAATGCGAAAGCCTAAGATCGGTGCCTTTTTATTGGGATTTGCCGCCAGTGGCTTCTTTGACGGCATTCTGCTGCACCAGGTTCTCCAGTGGCATCACCTGCTATCGTCATTGCAGATCGGGATACTTCGATCGCTACGTGGCCAAGTAGTTTTCGATGGTGCCTTTCATGCATTGATGTATGTGGTCGGCCTCGCGGGCCTCTACCTGCTTTATAGGTCGCTGCCACGGACAGATCTGAAGGCGATCTCGCACCGGCTCCACGCACTATTCTGGGCGGGGTTCGGCGCGTGGCACTTTGTCGACGCAATTGTTTCCCACTGGCTCACGGGCATTCATCGGGTGAGAATGGACGTTGCCAATCCACTCGCTTGGGACCTTGCCTGGCTATTCCTGTTCGCGATGATCCCTTTATTTGCGGCGTGGCGCATCTCCCACCGCTCTTCTCTGGGTCTCGTAACCGGCAAAGTCATAGGATCGTTCGTCATTGCGGCAACGATCGCAGCTGGTGCATTCAACGCGGTACCGGTAAGCGCGATGGATAGCGATGCGGTAACCGTCGTACTCCGTTCCGACAGAAGCTTGGCAGACGTAATTCCCGTGCTCGATCAGGCCGGCGCATCCATTGTCTGGTCAGATCCAACGGGTGCCGTTTGGGTACTGCGTGCCGACGCCGGGCGCCTGCGAGCATTCGATCTTTATCGTGGCGGTGCCCTGTTCGTCAGCTCGAGCCTTGCGGGTGCCGCCTGCGGGAGCTGGCTTAAGAGTTAAATGTGATCAATGGTCCGCCCTTTCAATGCGAAGGAAGCAATGGAACAGGCACTGCATGCCGTACTCATGTATCTGATATTGCCGCTGTGGATCGCGGCCGGCTTCGCCGACTGGCTCTGCCACCGTCGCACCAACATTGCTGAAACTGCCGGCACCAAAGAGTCGGTAATTCATATCTTGATGTTTTCTCAGATGGGGATTGCCATCTGCAGTGCCGTCTTCCTCAGCATCACCTCACTCACGCTATGCGTGATGGCTGGCTTGCTCGTGGCGCATCAGCTAACCGCTTATTGGGATCTCCACTATGCAAGCAGTAAACGAGAGATCACGCCCCTCGAACAACAGATTCACAGCTTGCTCGAGACGCTGCCATTCTTCGCGCTGGTGCTGGTGTGCATTGCCAATTGGCCCGTCTTCCTTGAAACGGTCGGCATAGGGGATAAAAAGAGCACATGGGGTCTCTACCTTCGCACACCTGCGCTGCCGACTTGGTACTTGGTCACCATCGCGTCAGCCGTGGCGTTGTTTTCGGCCTTGCCATATTGGGTCGAGCTTGCCCAGTGTCTTGCGGCCGGACGTAAGCGCGCAAACAGTTCATTGCCGGACTAGACGCCTCGCCTGAGCACCTAATTCGTGAGTTGTCACGACGTCGCCTAGACTTGAAGCCTATTGCCATGCCCATCATTACAAAGTGGCGAGGCAGACCTGCAAGCCATCTATCCCCTATGCAGTTCGGTCTCCCTCGACCATCGCCACCCCGGCCTTAAGCTCCGCATCTAGATAACGATACATAAATTTTCTTTTTCTAATCGCCTCCGTGATGAGAAATTGAATTTGCGAAATTTGAAAGCGGAGTCGGCGAGATAATGATGATGGCGATCATGTTGGCATTTGAGTTGCTCGAAAGTTGAACGGAAATTCCGACGTCTTTCTAACTATTTGGAGCGATGAAATGGCCGTTAAGACCTTACATGATCTGTTTGTTCACGAGCTTTCCGACATCTATAGCGCTGAGAAGCAGCTTTCCAAAGCATTGCCTCGATTGGCGCGTGCGGCGACAAACCCAGATCTAAAGTTGGCTTTCGAGACACACTTGGAAGAAACGTTCGGGCAGATCGAGCGCATCGACAAGATTGTCGATGCCACCGACATCAAGCTCAAGCGCATCAAGTGCGCAGCGATGGAAGGCTTGGTGGAAGAAGGCAAGGAAGTGATTGAAGAAGTTGAGAAAGGCCCTGTGCGTGATGCCGCACTTATTGCCGGCGCTCAGAAAGTCGAGCACTACGAAATCGCGTCCTATGGGACGTTAGCTGCGGTTGCTAAACAGCTCGGTTTGACCAGTGCAATCCAACTGCTTTTGGAAACCTTGAAAGAAGAAAAAGCGACAGACGAAAAGCTGACGTTGTTGGCCGAGAGCAATCCGCCACCCGCTGAGTAACGGCGCGATATACGTCCCAGCTAAGCAACTTTCAGGCGCCCCGCTATCGGGGCGCCTCCAACTCAATGGAGCTGATGATGTTTGCCCACAATAAGCGTCTTCAATATACCGTGCACGTTTCCGAGTCCAATCCCGGTTTGGCTAATCTGCTACTCGAGCAATTTGGTGGTCCCCAGGGCGAGCTCGCAGCGGCCTGTCGATACTTCGGCCAAGCCCTTGCCGAGGACGATCCTGGTCGAAAAGATATGCTGATGGATATCGCAACTGAAGAGCTCTCGCATCTGGAGATCATCGGTAATTTAGTGGCCATGCTGAACAAAGGTGCCAAGGGTCAATTGGCCGAGGCAACCGCCTCAGAAGCAGAGATCTATAAGGGGCTGACCGGTCCCGGAAATGACTCGCACACAACGCAGTTGCTCTTCGGAGGCGGGCCGGCACTTACAAACTCAGCGGGGCAGCTTTGGACCGCTGGGTATATCGACAACGTCGGCGACCCTTCTGCTGATCTCCGCTCCAACATTGCGGCCGAAGCCAGAGCGAAAATCATCTATGAGCGCCTGATCACCGCGACTCAAGATCCAGGGGTGAAAGACACACTGACTTTTCTCATGACTCGCGAGATCGCGCATCAGAAGTCTTTCGAGAAAGCGCTTTATTCCATGGAGCCCAATTTCCCACCCGGGAAGCTGCCAGGCGATCCTCGCTTCACTTCGGTGTACTTCAACATGTCGCAAGGGGACGGCGATATGCGTGGCTCTTGGAACAGCGATGAAAATTTCGAGTACGTCTCGGATCGCGAGCAACAGCAGGCAGTGGGCGGTGGCGACGGCACAGCCACGGTGCAACTGCAGCCCGCCGAAATTGAAGACCTTCAAGGTCTCGTTTCAAGAACGGCGTCTGATCCCAATTCCGATCCGACTACAGGTGCTGAATTGGGTGCCGGCGACTCTACTGCGTTGCGTTGAGAGTCTGATAGAGAAGGCAAGGGCGGGGCCCGGGCGTGGACGCAATTTCCCGCTCGTCCTACCCGTCTAATTGGAGATGACGATGACCATCGAACACGAACAGACGGAATCAGATCTACGCGATCCTAAGATGAATCCACCACCCGAGACCCATCGCACGATCATCGGACGTGAAGCGCCGCCCGAGTCGGAAATGAACGGGAGCGCTGAGCCAGTTCCGGTCGATGGGACAACCGGAGGCGTAGTGCCGAAGGATGACATACCACTGATTTTGGAGAAACGAGAAGGTCCGAAGAACCCCTAAGTTGAAAATGCTGTTCTCTGGCTGACTCGTCGCAGGAGGCGCTAATAAATCGCCGGGACTAGCAGCAAGGCCAAACCATCTCTCGGCAGACTCCGTGCCCACTCAGCAGATAGAGCTCTTTTCACAGCGATCGACGTTCGGCATCGTCGGCTCTAACTACTCGGCATTGCAAGCGCCGCTTTGCTTGCAGCACAACGTGCCGCGCGTAGATCGCGTCAAAGTCTCGAGGTTTGAATAGTTGGCGGTAAGCCCTAGCGCCACGCGCACACGCGACGCGCCAGCCATTATTAGGAGGTCTTCCATGTTTCACATGATCTACCGAATGATCCGCCGATCAACTTCGCCACCATTGTAGGAGCTATCCCATGGTAAATGATTTCGACTGGGCAGTGGACAACCGCATCGTACTTGCTCCCGACGGTAGCGCGTCAGTAGAGTTAACGCTTACCGTCGAGTCAGGAGGCCAATCATATTCAACGGTTCTTCCCTTATTTCATGCATTTGATTGCGCTCACGACGCATCGTCCTTCGTGGGTGAGTGGACGGCAGAATGGATGGTCCGCAACATCCAACCTCAGCCTTCATAACATCGTTGGGCGAAATTCGCGCAGTTCGGAATACACCGTCACTAGTGAGTTGTGAGGCGGAGGGACAGTGATCTCACCGGCAAGCTATTTACCGTTGACGCCTAAGCTTTCGAATCGCTTATACGGCACGGGCTTGGATGGAGGGATACGAGGCGTTACGCCTGACTCGCCGCACCGACAGGCGCAGTATGTGTAGTCAGGCCTAAAGACGCGACGGGATTGCAATCCAATCGCGGCTGGAGAGGATGCGACCAAGGCCTCAACCGTCGACCGTCGCGAGCGTGAACACCGCATCAAGCCGACCACGAAGTGCCGATTTGAACTCCGGTGGGCAAGCTGCATCCTCGTTCACCGATGCGTATTTGAGTTCAATTTCTGTGCGTAACCGGTCGAGATAGATTTGACGGTTGGTCCCAGTGCCACCATCCCTGGCAAGTAGATTGGCAATGACGATAGAGTCCGCCGTGAGGATTGGGAGTGTGCGGTTGATAAATGCGGCGTCAGCGGACTTCGCGCATTGATAGATTGTGTCTTGATCCATGAGTGTTTGAGCAGAAGATTTAAACCTTCACCGTAACGCATTTCGCGCACGTACGGGTGTCGCACGTGCCACGAGGCCGAGAAGCACGTGGCCGCTGCAAGTCGCGACATCGCGCAGTAAGGGAGAGGCCGAGCATCATAGAATCAGCTGGCGTCTTGTGCGCACTTGCGTTGATCGGTCTTGCAACCGTTGGGGATGGCCTACCGCGGTCAGCGCGCGTTTTAAGAATTGGCGCGCATGATGTAGAGCGAATTGTGCCCGCAGGAAAACGGCATGCTCCCGAGATGTCTTAGCTGCGCATGAATATTTCGCAAACCGGGCACAACGTTGTCTTACGTCCAAAACTCGGGCGAAACTTTCTGACAAGTCCATAACTGCTCCTAGACACTCCTATGGAGAGGCGCTGTTTAAAGGAGCGTTTTTAGTACCATTTATGCGGGCTCGCAATCGTGCAAGTGAGGGATCACTGTAGTAGGCCGACGATTGTCGTGTTGGCCCGCCTTCGGTAATCTTTCGGTATAGGAGGCAATCTATGTTTAGCCATTTACAAGTCGGTGCGAAAGATCTGGATTTGATGGTGTCGTTCTACGACGCAGTACTGGGGCCACTCGGTATTTATCGACGCAACACACCGAAGACTGCTGGCGCCGCCGGCGTGATTTGGGGGATCGGCGCTCGCCGCTGGCCTCAATTTGTGGTGGCCGCCCCGTTCGATGGCGAACCGGCCACAGCTGGCAATGGTTGCCAAGTCAGCTTTCTAGGAAAAACCAGAACGGCCGTCATTGCGGCTTGGCGTGCCGCCCTCGATGCCGGGGGAACGGACGAGGGCGCGCCTGGCGTACGCGACCAGTACAGCCCGGATTTTTTTGTCGCCTACTGCCGAGATCCAGAAGGAAACAAGATTGCTTTTGTGCACGCTGAGATTGCGGTCTTCCAGCGATAAGCTCGGCTGTACATGTGAGCGCCGATGTCAATAAGTCCCCTTAATTTCGCTGGATGCGAGGATGGAACCCGTTTTAAACGCGCTTCACCTAGTGGATGAAAAACGCGAGATAAGCCTGTGGATTATTGCTTCCAGCAGGGGGCACTATTCGTACGAGGTCGTTGTTAGAGAAATTGGGCTCGATCGCTTTGACGAAGAAGTGAAGAGTAACGATATGCGATTTCCTGATGTTCAGTCTGCCGCGGCCGCTGGCGTTGCCCAGGCCATCGATATCTACCAAAGTGTCCGCGCATAAGACGGTCATTGCCCATGGTTCACGGAAGCGTGCCACGCGTGCGCATTCGAATTTTGGCTTGACGTCCGACACATTCGATTTTGCTGCCAAGGTGCGGCGTCTACAAATGCTGGCACCCCACATGTAGCTTCGCAGATAAAGCGTTGGGATGAATCGTGAATTCCGCATCTGCGAGCGAAGCCGGCGTTACCCTCGCTGCACCTGCATCAAACAGGTCGCAATCCTAGACGTAATGTCGTCCGCTCGCGCTTGTTGGTAGACTCTCCACCGAGGGAGAGCAAACGCGTCGCTTTGATACATACAGTACGGCATCCGCGAAGTAGCTGCGCTTCTAGCCAAACTGCGGTGCGTGAGCTAATGTTTGACGCCTGAACATCACACTCGAGCCGCCGTCATAAGTATCATGATGTTGGAACACTGCAACTCTTCCGATAGCGAGGTTTTTGAACGTGAGTTGAAGTTAATTTTGACGATATTTCAAGATCGAAGTGAAAGGCGGTCTGTGTCTGAGATCCGATCAAGGCTACTCCAATTATGCGCGTTAGCCGATCAGCCTGACAGTGTCGATGCTGTGCGATGGCGTATACGCCTGGAGCAAGATTTCGTCGAAGCCGTCAAAGTCTTTGACCTCTGAATTCTGAAAAAGACATCACTAAATTGTTGAAGATGCGATTTCGAATCTCGCCAGCGTTATGAGCAGCATGGCACCTCAACTGGGGAAGCGGGCTGCTACGATTAATGTAAGAGAGCCAGTTCTTTTAGGCGATGCGATGCCAGACATAGTTAACTTGTTTAGCCTGGACGCGGGCGTTTTCGAGATGGTCACCCGTGGCAGCGTCATCTATTGGCTGCTCTTCGTTCTCTTGCGTTTTGCTGGAAGACGAGACGTCGGATCGCTAGGCGTAGCCGATCTACTTGTGCTGGTACTTGTCGCTGACGCTGCAGGCAATGCCATGTCTGGCGAATCGACCTCACTTGGCGATGGAGTGGTCATCGTAACGACGATAGTGGGGTGGAGCGTCGTCATCGACAGGATCGGCTACTACGTGCCATTTGCCCGTAAATTCCTCGAACCTAGCCGAGTGCTTTTGATTAAGGATGGCAAGATCAATCACCAGGGCATGCGCCAGGAGCACTTCACACGAGGTGAACTGATGGAGCAACTGCGCATTCAAGGCATAGAAAGAATCGGAGATGTGAAGCGCATGTATATCGAGTCGAATGGGCAGGTCAGTGTTATCAAGATGAGCAACCCAGATAAGACCGGCGATTCGACACTGGAAGAGTGACGATCGCCCCTGGTCCAATTTGGACGACGCTCAGTCCAGCGACGCTTCCGGCCGGGGACGTCAAAGACTTTGGCTCGCAGACCCCTCAGGGACTCGCAGGACAACCGGTGGAAGTCGCCGCCGTATTTGTTTTTCTGGGATCTGATGAAGCGAGATATGTGACTGGAGCACGTCACTGCACCCTTGGCTGAGGTCTACTAAGAAACCTCATTCGATCAACGAGCTCTCAGGCTTTTTATCGAAGGTGGTGAGCGTCACTTGTTAGCCCTCGTCGCATTCGCGTCTCGGCTTTAAGGCTTAGCGCTGGGAAATCAACCTATTTCAAGTGCTGGACCATCAACGCCAGTGCCGGCACTAGCGGTCATCCCTTGTGCTTTGGCTTATCTTTCGTCTCAGTTGAAGCAAGCGTTCGAAGCTCCTTCGTCGTCATCGAGTCGTGCATCGATTTGGATGGGCCTCTCAAATCACTTACCTTCTTCTCACCCTCTTTCGCGGCAAGCGCGATTCCCGCTGCTTGCTGTTGTGACTTTGATTGTGCAGGCATGATTTAGCTCCGTTAGTGGTGTGCCAAGCCGTCAGCATCAGTTATTCCCGGGGTGCGACTGGATTGGGAATCCTTCTGCAATGGGAAATCGAGACGCACGAGAGAATTGCCCGAGGTCAGCTGTCGTTGACCGCTCCAAATCGAAGGGTGCGCATCATGAGCTAACAACAATGTGCTTCAGGATCGCAACTTCGAAAATGAGCTACGAAAGGCGGAGTCGTTGCTCGACGGGTGGGGCAGGATGACAACCTTTCAAGGAGCAAGGATGCGAGCTTTGATCACCACCCGACCAAGCCCCTTCGCGCAGCGGATATTCTGAACGTCCTGCCGCTTGTAAGCGGACAGATCGACAATTAATATTTCATCGATCTGCAGACAGCAGTTAGTCGCACAGAACTTCACTCTTCGGGAGGTTATGATGAAAAAGACCGCAGCTCAGAGAACCGTAGAAGCACAAGAAAATCGCCCGACCTCAGAGGATGTGACCGCCGCTAGATCCGCGGAGTCGCGTGATTCGCCAACCAATCCACTCGAGGATTCTAACTTCTCTAGGAAGCCACGAAAGGCTGAAACCACGCCACCCGCTGCAGTAACGAATGTGCCGCCCGCTGAGGAGCCGCTTTAGGCAAGAGCGTGCCGACGGCTTAGTAGCCGCCATCTGTCTAAACAGGATAGTGCTGCACGGGGAGAACTCTACTCGGACGACGCCGGGTTGCCCATTACTGGAATGGGCGATTAGGACAATGTGCGTCATTAACCGCACCTTTCAAACTTTCGCATGCGAAAGTTCTGGCTATGGTTGCTTAGCATGCTCGAGACCGTCCCGCTGGACATGCTGTAAACCGGCCCAAACACGTTATCTCTGTCAACTTTTGTCGCGCCTCCTGAAGTGTCACAGCGCATCTGATTTTGATCGAAGGTCAGCAGCGGTGCCATGCTGTGCTCCGCGAGGTTCGCGTGACCTCAACCGTTCTGTAGCTCGTAATGAATAACCTGAGATGGATGTTGTCGCTGACGCATGTTGCGGTTTGGTCCAACCAGCGCTTACAACGCCTGGCGGCGTATAGAGGATGCCAGCTTGCCGATAGATTCCTAGTACAGCGTTGCCTGCGAGCTACAACGGAAATTGCAACCGAGTAGGTTATGCATGGCAACCGTTCTGAGTCGGATATGCGGGTTGGCGGTACGGTGCGCGGCTTCGAGCGCCTGGGCAGTTAGTCGCATCTGGCACCGTGGGCTTTCCTCGTCTAGCAACATACGTACCGTTCGTCGCCGGAATTATTGCGCCACTAGCCGTAGGGGCGATCATCTTTCTTGCCTTCTAAAGCAGCACTAGACCATCACTGCAAGTGCGAGGCAAATCACAGATACCCGAGTTAATTGACATCTCTGGACAACCTCGCTCCACAAACCTTTCCAGAATCTTACATACTTCTGGGTATGTAAGATTTCGCTCAAAGAAGGGGTTTTCGTACCGATATTCGAACCTCTGCTTCTGCAAATGGTTGTCTGGATCGTACGAGCTGGAGAAGTGAGGTGCTTCTGAGACAAGGCGCTTCTCTATACCCAAGCCATTCCTCGAAGCTTACGATGGTATGGCACCAATCGCGGCGAAAGGTTGTGTCCTTGTCGATGGAGGCAATCGTTAGCGCATCAGACTTAACTCTCGTCGCCCGACTGGACTAAGCGGCAGCGCGCACAAAGCGTTCGAACGCCTCTGCGTTCAATGGGCGGCTGACGAGATACCCCTGCATTGCATCGCACCCGATCGCGCGCAGTGCATCTGCCTGATTCTCGTGTTCCACTCCCTCTGCAATCGTCTTTATTCCCAGCGAACCGGCGAGGCTGATGATGCCTCGTATCACCGCGAAGGCTTTGGCGCCGGATCCCAGTGCGGTGACGATCGATCTGTCGATTTTCAGGGTGTCGATGGGCAGGCGCACAAGGTAGCTCAAGCTGGAGTACCCGACGCCGAAATCATCCAGCGATGTCGATATTCCAGCTTGCTTTAGCGATTCGAGCACGCGTGTTGCGGTATCGACGTCTGCAATCAGAGAATCTTCCGTGATCTCGATATCGACCATGCCGGGTGAAACCGCGTGCTTGGACGCAAAGCAAAGAATTTTTTCGGTCAAGCCAACATCAAGCAGTTGCCGAGCTGAAAGGTTCACGCTGATCTTCGGCACCTTCAAGCCGGTCTGTTGCCAGGCACGGATCTGCCCATATGCCGAATCGAGAAGCCATTCAACCAGACGGTTTTCATAAGGGGCCTGGAGCAGCAGGCTCAAAAATGACGCTGGGAACAGCAGGCCACGTTCCGGGTGACGCCAGCGGATGAGCGCTTCAGCGCCGAATGGCGATGCGTCGGCGAGCGTGCATTGCGGTTGGAAGTGAAGTTCGAACTCATTGTTCGAAAAGGCGGCGCCGAGTTCCGCGCGCAACGCGGCGCGATCGCGGATGCCGTGATCCAGCGCGGCGTCATACACACGGAATTGGAGTCCTCCGGATGACTTGGCGGCGTACATGGCGGCATCGGCGCGGCTCAGCAGCGTCTCGGCTGAGCTCGACTGTGCATGGTCGAGCGCGATGCCAATGCTCGCCGACAGGAATATCGAGCGGCCGCACAACTCAAATGGCGCCGCAAGGGCGTCGAGCACGTCGCGGGCACACGCTTGCGCGGCAGGCAATGTGGTTTCAGGAATCAAGAGAACGAACTCGTCGCCGCCGACGCGCGCAGCGAATACGCCATGCTGTGGAAGTGCGAGCAGTCGCTTCGCAAATCCACGCAGCAGGTCGTCGCCCACCCGATGACCGAATGCATCGTTAACGTCCTTAAGATGATCCAGGTCGATAAACAATACGGCGACGCTGACTTCATCCAGCGCGCTTGGCACGGTGGGTGCCGTGACGGCGTGTGCGAGCGTCTCCATGCATTTGCGTCGATTTGCCAACCCGGTGAGAAAGTCGTGGTCGGCGTCGTACTGCAATTGTGCGGCGTAGCGGTGCACACGGGTAACGTCGCGAAAGAGCACCGTGATGCCGTCATCGTGGCGAAACGAGCGCGCTTCGAACCAAGTGTCCAGGGGTACGTAATACCCGGTGTAGGAGTCGGGTTCGCCGGTCAGCGCTGTGTACTGGTACGCCCGGTGATAGCCGGAACCAACGAGGTCCGGATAGCATTCCCAAATGTCGCGGCCAAGCAGATTCTTCCGTTCCTGCTGCAAATAGCGTTCTGCGGTTTGGTTGAGATAAGTAAAGCGCCAGGATTTGTCTATCGACATGAATCCATCGCTCAGGCTGTCTACCATTTCCGCGAGATGCGCCGGCGCGGCATTCGCCATGCACACATCGGCCGAAGAACGAGGCTCGGAGGAAGTGCTGGGTTCCATATCTTTGGACCTCGATGTGTCTTGAGCAATCAGTCGCTGGCGTTTGTGCACACCGACGCACGGGTCCATTCTAACGAGCTATCTGGGCGTCCGGCGATTAATCCGTCGCGGCTGGCTGCTTCCCTTCAAGAAGATACTTTGCAGCTTGCTCGCGACCCGGATTCAGCGTCACCTGCGCCGATGTACCAATTACTTTCGGGAAGGCGGCACGCTGTGGTCGAAGGTAAACGACGTCGCCGCCGTTTCCGATCGCGCGGTGACGGTTGAAAGCTTCAGTTTGGACGTCTTGGTCAATCTCGAAAGGTCTCTTCCTCCCGCCGTCGCTTCGACTTCACGTCTCATGGCGTCGGCGCGGCGGGGCTTCCGTTCAAGGCTGGAATTTTTGAAAACACGTCAGCCATGAAATCCATAAACACGGTAGCTCGCGTGGGGAGGAGCCTATTGGCGACATATACCATCTGCACGGAGACTGGCGGCGCCACATGGTTGGAGAGAATGAACTGTACGCTCCCGCTTTTGAGCCCGTCCTCAAACAGCCACGCGGGTCCATGCGCCACACCCAGGCCTGCTGCCACCGCCGCACTCACAGCGTCGGGCGAGTTGACCCTGAGCCTGCCGGCGACTGGAATGTCCGCGTTCCGGAATCGCCAGGTCGCCCCGGATGAAAGCAAGGTGTAGATGATGCAATCGTGGTCGCGTAGATCCTCCGGGGTCTGCGGAACGCCGCGTCTGGCCAGGTAGTCCTTGCCGGCAACGAAGACCCGCTCGTAGCATCCAAGACGCCGAGCGCGCAAGGTGCTGTCCTCAAGCTGTCCTATGCGAATCGCGAGCTCGGTGCCTTCATTGACGAGGTCTACGTAGCGATCGTTGAGCTGGAGATCCAAGGTCAATTGCGGGTAGCGCGCCAGAAAGGCCGGCACATGGGGCAGCACGAACGCGTGTGCGAGAGCGGTTGGACACGCAACGCGCAAGAGTCCCGATGGGTCGACGTTATTCCTGAAGGACGATTCGGACTCATCGACCGCATCCAGGATGCGCCGGACGTCCGCATAGTAGCGTTCGCCCTCCGGCGTCAGGGACAGCTTTCGCGTTGACCGATGGAGCAAACGCATCTGCAAATGATCTTCCAGCGCTGCGACATAGCGGCTCACATGGGGTTGCCCCAGCCCTAGATCCCGCGCTGCCGCCGAAAAGCTCCCTGTCTCTACTGCGCGCGCGAAGCATGTCATCAGAAGAAAACGATCCACATTGTCCACCTTGATTCATGCTGGAGTTGCATGAATTATATGCAAATTGGCCGTCTTATCAGCTGGGCAGCATAAGCGCATATTCCTTCCTGCCGACAACAGTCGTCGGCATCCAACGGAGAATTCAAATGTCGCGCTTGCAAGGTAAACGTACGCTCATCACTGGCGGCACCAGTGGCATCGGGTTGGAAACTGCAAAGCAGTTCCTGGAGGAAGGCGCTCGCGTGATCGTGACTGGCGTCACCCCGGATTCGATTGCAAAGGCTCAGGCCGAATTGGGCGCGGAAGTGCCGGTGGTGCGCGCCGACTCGGCCAGCGTTGCAGCACAGAAGGCGTTGGCAGAAGTCATCAAGGCACACTACGGCCAACTTGACATTGCTTTCCTCAATGCCGGTGTGTCCGTCTGGCTGCCCATTGAGCAATGGACGGAGGATATGTTCGACCGTTCCTTTAACATCAACGTCAAAGGGCCGTACTTCCTGATGCAGGCGCTATTGCCGGTGTTCGCAAATCCTGCTTCCGTCGTGTTGACCACTTCCGTTAGCGCGCATGCAGGCGCAGATCGCTCGTCTGTATATGCCGCAACGAAGGCCGCATTGCTGAATATGTCGAAGACGCTTTCGACCGAATTGCTGGGCCGGGGCATCCGTGTCAACGCGGTCAGCCCTGGCCCGGTCGAGACGCCGCTGTACGACAAGCTCGGTATTCCGGAAGCTTATCGCGCGCAGCTTAACCAAGACATCGCGGCAACCATTCCGCTTGGGCGTTTCGGTACCTCTGACGAGGTGGCCAAAGCCGTGCTTTATCTGGCATCCGACGAGTCGCGTTGGACGGTCGGCTCTGAAATCGTTCTTGACGGCGGTCGCTTGCTGAATGGCTAGAGATGGAGCTCATGCACGTGACGCGTAACGGTGGCAAGCGTTGCGGGGCGCGACCTCTTTATTCATGAACTCTCCGGCATTTACAGTGCGGAAAAGCAGCTTTCGAAGGCACTGCCGCGATTAACGCGCGCCGCGACCAATCCTGATCTCAAACTGGGGTTCGAGACGCACCTGGAGGAAACGTTCGGACAGATTGAACGGATCGACCAAATCGTGGAATCAACGGACGTCAAACTCAAGCGCATCAAATGCGCGGCGATGGAAGGATTGGTTGAAGAAGGCAAAGAGGTGATTGATGAAGTTGAGAAGGGCGCTGTGAGGGATGCAGCGCTCATCGCCGGTGCACAGAAGGTTGAACATTACGAGATTGCGTCGTATGGCACTTTGGCTGCAGTGGCTAAACAATTGGGCCTGACTGCCGCAGTCAAGTTGCTGCTGGAGACATTGGAGGAAGAGAAGGCGACGGACCATAAATTGACACTACTGGCTGAGAGCAGTCCTCCGCCTGCACAATAAAGCGGTTCGGTTTTAGGGTGACCCCTGACCGCTCCACGTCGGGGGCGGGGGCATTAAAGCGATCGGCGCTCTACCTCCGATCGCTGTTTTTATCCGCATTGATCCGCCTTCACAGGATTAACGTGCCCAACAATCGTTGGCAGCGGACGGACGATGTTCAATCTCGCACGATTCTGGGAGCTTGTTCTGCGCAATGACTACGGCCTGGAATAAATCATTGCAGGACGATTGGATGGGGCAGACGCTAAATGCTTTACATCTGACCGACCGACATCGCGAAGTCAGCGTCTGGATCAAGGCTGTAGGACCTCGTCGGTACTCCTACGAAATCGTCTTGCGACGCTTCGACAACGATCGCTTTGACGAGGATTTCGTAGAGCCTGAGCGGCCGTTTTCAGATCCGCAGATTGCCGTTGAAGCGGCTGTGGTGCGCGCCGTTGCGCTATATCACAACGACGAGGGCCGGTGAGTTTGGTTGCGGGCCCCCCGTCTGGAATGCCTGTCAGGCGGTGCTGTTGTCTCGTTGGCACACGACTTCCACGTTGACGCCGTCGGGATCCAGCACATATGCAGCGTAGTAATTGGCGTGGTAGTGCGATCGAATTTCCGGCGCGCCGTTGTCGGTTCCGCCTGCCGCGATCGCTTCCCGATGAAAGGCATCGACGAGAGCGCGTGTAGTTGCGACAAAAGCGACATGGGTGCCGCTGCCTGATGCTTCCCCGTCGTGAACCCATAGGCTGGGATAGCCATGCTTGCCGAAGCCGTGGCGCGTCCCACCTGTGCGGGTCTGTGCAGGTCCTACGCTTACGATGCAGGCGACGCCAAGGGGGGAGAGGGCCCGTTCGTAGAACTGACGCGATACTTCGGCGTCGCGTACCGCAAATTCAACGTGGTCGATAAGGGACATGGGATCATCCTTTTGGTTGTGGGGATTGGAGCTCGAGTGCCACGCCGACGAGCTCGGGCAGGGAAATTGGAAATCACTTTGCGCGTTGCCTTCTTGTGGCCCAGCACACGCCAACCCGTCGGGGGAGAATGATCCGGGATGGAGGGTGCTATAGGCCTGCGTCAAGTTTGCGACGCGCCGCCATCCACAAAGAGTTCGACGCCATTGGTGTAAGCCGCATCATCGCTTGCAAGATACGCCACGGCATGGGCAATGTCCGAAGGTGTGCCGATGCGCTCCACCATGCTTTGGCTCTCAAGCAGTGCAAACACGGCATCTTTTTGATCCGCCGGGAAAACCTGTTCGAGGCTTTCGGTGTGCACCGGACCCGGACTCACAACGTTTATGCGGATGCCCGAGCCTCTGATGTCCTGAATCCATGAACGAACAAGATTGCGCACAGCAGCCTTTGTCGCGCCATATACGCTCATGCCAGCCGGTGGGTTGATGGAAGCGCTCGAACCAACGATGACTATCGAGCTGCCGGACGGCATCACGGTCAGGGCCGATTGGACGGTGAAAATGACGCCCTTGACGTTGGTGTCGAATGTTCGGTCCACATGCTCTTCGGTAATGGCACCCAGTGGAACGATTTGGCCGCCACCAGCGTTGGCGACCAGCACATCGAGCTTTCCATACTCAAACCGGATCCGTTCGTAGAGCGCATCGATCTCCTTCAGCTTCGTCACGTCCAAGGCAATCGGTAAGGCGTTCGCGCCAATTTTGGATGCCGCAGCCGCCAACTTATCCACGTCTCGGCCAGTGATGATGACTTGGGCGCCCAACCGGGCAAGATGTTCCGCAATGCCCAAGCCGATGCCGGATGAACCGCCCGTTACCAAGGCCACTTTATTGTCGAATCGCATGGGATGCCCTCAAGTTTATCTATATAGCGGTCGCTATAATAGCGATCACTATATGGTGGGTTCTTGAGCGGTGCAAGTACTATGTAGCGATCGTTAGAAACTTTTTTGTTCTTACCTCTCGAGCCAGTCGCCATGAGCACAGTGTCCGCAGTTACGAAAGGCCCACGTCTGCGTCGGCCAGCATTTGATCGTGAGCGTGGTGTCGAGACGGCGCAGGCACTTTTTCATGCGCGCGGCTATGACGCGGTTGGCATCGCGGAGCTTACGCAGGCATTGGATATCGTGCCGCCTAGTCTGTATGCCGCCTATGGAAGCAAACTGGAATTGTTCGAACGTACGCTCAAGCGATATGCCGAGCGAAACGCGCTGCCACTCGAGCAATTGTTGGCGTCTGAAGCAAATCCGGTAGATGTCCTGGCCAACGTTTTTATCGAGGCGGCCAGGAGGTACACGCAAGATGATGTACTGAGGGGTTGCATGGTCACAGAAGCGATGCGGGCGGACGACCCTCAGGCTGCGGCGGCGGCCGCAGCGCTGGCCGAGCCCGGCGTTGCAGCCATCCGTACCTACATCGCGCAGTTTCTGTCAGCCTCAGAGGCCGAGCGCGTCGTCGATTACGTGCTCCTGACGCTTCGCGGGATCTCTTCCTACGCCTGTCTCGGAACGTCTCAGGCAAAACTGGTCAATTGCGCAAAGGTCGCGGCACATGCGTTGGCCGCCGAGTTTCCCGACCGATAACGAAGCGGTACGCATCACGATACGGCGGGATCACGACTTCGGATGATGGATCTCCTGGCGATGCTGCCATGGTGGCATATCGGCGAGACTGCGCCTGATCACGGGCGCATGGCAACTGACCGTGCAACGATAATCCTTGGCAAGCCTGCGCCGCGCCGCATTTCGCACCGGATGCTGGTGCAAATGCACCAAGCGTTAGTACGTGGGCGCTATATCAATACTGCTGTTCGCCACGAAAACCGATTATGTGGATGCAATACCGCAGTCCTGAACCTCGCCAGATCGAATATCACGCGCGGCTTACCAAGGTTCTGCTAAGCTCACGCGCCTGCCAAACATAGTTTTACATTTAGAATGACGGGTGACCTGCCCGGTTCAATTCGAGAGAATTCATGATGAGTGAAAATCAAGTCCTTTCAGTTGCGTTGAAAGAAGATGTCGACAGCCTGATCGATTCCTGGCTGTCCGATCTCGAATTGCACGATGCCAGCGAGCGTCGCGCCGTTGCGACCGAAGCTCGCGATATCCTGCGCGCGCTCGAGAATGCCCTTCAGGGCGGCAACGAAACCGCGACGTTGAAAGCGGCTGCCGGTTGGGCGCCGATGCGTGATCGCCTTGCCGCGCTATCGAAATCGCGGGCCGCGAAAGGACAGTCGGCAGGCGACACGAGCCAGTTTCTCCTGGCGCTCAAAAAGCCACTGTTTAGTATCACCCAACGTCTCCAGGTATCAAATCCGGGCGCGCTGGCTGATGCACTGTTGGTTATCTCGACCGCTGTCGATCGCCTTGCGCAGCACACTGTGACGGTATACCAGCTGGCCCGTGAAGACGTGATTCGCCGTCAGCAGGAAGAATTGCTCGAATTGTCGACTCCTGTGGTGAAACTCTGGGATGGCGTGCTCGCCGTGCCGATGATTGGCGTGCTCGACAGCAATCGCACCCAGATCGTGATGGAAACACTGCTGCAGAGCATCGTGGATACGGGCGCCGACATCGCCATCATCGACATCACGGGCGTGCCCACCGTGGATACCCTGGTCGCCCAGCACTTGCTGAAGACCGTGACGGCCATCCGCCTGATGGGCGCGGACTGCATCATCAGCGGCATTCGCCCGCAGATTGCGCAGACGATCGTCCATCTTGGCATCGACCTGCAAGGCATCACCACTAAAGCCACCCTGGCCGACGCGCTGGCGCTGGCGTTGCGCCAGAACGGCTGGCGCATTTCCCAGGAAGCCTGAGCATCATGGATCGCATCCCAATTCTCCGCATGGGCGCCACGCTGCTGGTAACCATCCAGGTCGACATGCAGGATCAGACGGCGCTGGCCTTGCAGGACGATCTGGCCGCGCAGATCATCAAAACCGGCGCCGATGGCGTCATGATCGACATTTCGGCCATGGAAATGGTCGATTCGTTCGTTGGTCGGATGCTGACGAACATCTCGAGCATCGCGCGCATTCTTTCGGCTGCGACGGTGGTCGTGGGTATGCAGCCTGCCGTGGCCATCACCCTGGTCGAACTTGGCCTGTCGCTGGATGGTGTGCGTACGGCGCTCAACGTCGAGCGCGGCATGGCCATGCTGGAAAAGTCCCGTCAGGGGAATGATTTTGGCCGTTGAGCCTACGGGTACGCTTCCCTTGCAGTCCGAGCAGCACATCGTCGCCAGCCGTCAGGTGGTGCGCGCACTGTGCCAGGACCTGAAGCTCTCGCTGGTCGACCTCACGAAAATGGTGACGGCGGCGAGCGAACTCTCACGCAACACGCTCATTCACGGCGGCGGTGGACAGATGCGCTGGGAA
>Ga0256883_1000131_pt1 | contig 22873 bp, 16 predicted proteins | sample MC6MC0491MT_FD_186337 | JGI IMG/M metagenome (GOLD analysis project Ga0256883, IMG submission 186337) | Metatranscriptome of enriched soil aggregate microbial communities from Iowa State University, Ames, United States - MC6-MC0491-MT... | ecosystem: Environmental > Terrestrial > Soil >...
GAAAATTTTGGAAAGCCCTGTGCACTTTAAATCGGACGCGGTCGGCCACCTGGGCGCTATCCATTCTTTCCCCGAACAGAAGGTGCTCTACCGCTCCGACACCAAGGCTCCTCTGTCGGTGGTCTCGCAGCGCTATCACACCGTGCAGCCGCGCGAGGTTCTGGAGTTCTACCGCGACCTCACCGAGGTCTCTAGCTACGCGCTGGAAACGGCCGGAGTGCTCAAGGGTGGGCGCAAGTTCTGGGCGCTGGCGCGTACCGGGCAAGGCGCAGCGCTCAAGGGCAACGACCAGGTCAACGGCTACCTACTGCTCGCCACCTCCTGTGACGGCACCTTGGCCACCACTGCAACGCCGACCACCGTGCGCGTGGTGTGCAACAACACCCTGACCATCGCTTTGGATGGCAGCAGCCGCGCCATCAAGGTGCCGCACAACACTCGCTTTGACCCGAAGACAGTGAAGAGGCAACTGGGCATCGCCGTCTCGCAATGGGACGAGTTTATGTACCGCATGCGGGCGCTGTCCGAACGCAAGGTGCAGTGGCATGAGGCATTGGGTTACTTCATGACCGTGATGTGTGAGACCAGCCCGACCGGCGCTCTGCCGGAGCAACTGCCCAACGAGCGCGCCCTACGCAAGGTCCAGGAGCTGTACGAGGGCCGTGGTCGTGGCAGCCAACTGGACTCAGCACGCGGCACCGCTTGGGGCCTGCTCAATGCCGTGACCGAATACGTCGACCACGAGCGCCGTGCCCGCAGTAACGAGTACCGCCTGGACTCGGCATGGTTCGGTCAGGGAGCACAGATCAAACAACGCGCCCTGGATGCCGCTCTGCAACTCGCCGCCTAACCCTCACTTACCTCACCCCTTGCGCCCGGTCAGCCATTTGCTGGTCGGGCGTTTTTATACCAGCAGGTAAAGACAATGAAAGCAACGTCATTGAATAGCAGCACCCGCCAGAAACGCCCCGCCCTGCGCCTGGTCAGCACCAAGGAACTACCGCACGAGGACTGGCTGGCCGTTCGGAAGCGAGGCATCGGCAGTTCGGATGCTGCCGCTGCGGTCGGCCTGAATCCCTACAAATCACAACTGGAACTCTGGCTGGAGAAAACCGGGCGCGATGCCAGCATGCCCAAAGCCGACCCTCAGGATGAAGAAAGCCCGCTGTACTGGGGCAATGTGCTGGAGCCCATCGTGGCCTGGCACTACAGCAAGCGCAGCCAAAACAAGGTTCGGCGGATCAACGCGGTGCTGCAGCATCCTGATCCAGAACTGCCCTGGATGCTCGCCAATATCGACCGCGAGGTGATCGGAGCCGACGATGTGCAGATCCTTGAATGCAAGACTGCCGGCATAAACGGGGCACGCCTCTGGAAAGAGGGCGTGCCCGAGTATGTGCAATTGCAAGTCATGCACCAGCTCGCGGTCACTGGCAAGCAGGCCGCTGATGTGGCGGTGCTGCTCGGTGGCCAGACTCTGGAAATCCATCGCATCACACGCGACGAGGCGCTAATTGCTCGGCTGATTGATTCGGAACGGCTGTTCTGGGATTACGTCGTCAGTGACACCCCGCCACCAGCCGATGGCACAGCGTCTGCGGAAGCGGCATTACGCTGCCTCTACCCCGAAGATAACGGACAGACCCTGGACTTCAGCCAGCACACAGAGTTGGCCAGCACCTTTCTGGAACTCAAGTCTGTTCGCCAAACCATTGCCCAGCAGGAGACACGTGAAGCGCAGCTCAAGCAGGTTCTGCAGCAGGCCATGGGGGAAGCCACCCGTGCCGAGTTTGCCGAGGGCTATATCAGCTGGAAGAAGTCCAAGGACAGCATGGGCCTAGATGTCGAACAGATGCTCAAAGACAAGCCCTACCTGCAGGCTCGCTACCCCAAGGCCAAAACAGGCACCCGTCGCTTCCTGATCGCCTGAAACAACCTGCACACCCTAGCCACCCGGACCGTTCACGTCCCGGTGGCTTTTTTATTTTCAGATCAAGGATAACCGCCATGCTCAAAGGTTTAGCCATCACCCCGCCGGTACTCGGGCGCATTTCCATCGGCAAGGTCGTCGAGAAAAACGGCAAGCGTCTGCCGGAGAAGGACGATCAATTCACCATCACATCGCAAGTCCAGACCCGTGACGGCTGGCTGCTGCATCCACTCAACGAAGAACTGCGCAATGGCCAGGATGGCAAGCTGCGCAACATTCCGATCCGCTTGTTGTTCAACGAACCAGATATCAACTTTCGCGCGGACTACAGCCTGTTCGACCGTACTACCGGCAGGCCGTTGTGCGTCGGCAACGGTGAAACATGCAAGCGTTTGACCAAGGATGGCATCCAATCGCTGCCCTGCCCTTCACCCGATGGCTGCCCACTGGCCCAAGGCAATGCCTGCAAACCTTACGGTCGACTGAACGTGGTGATTGGTGATGACGACCCGCTGGGCAGTTTTGTCTTCCGCACCACTGGGTTCAACAGCATCCGCACCCTGGCGGCACGTCTGCATTACTTGCAAGCCATCTCTGGCAATCGCCTGGCCTGCCTGCCATTGGAGCTGCGTCTGCGTGGCAAGTCCACCCGTCAGAGCCATGGCACGCCGATCTTCTACGTCGATATCACGATACGCAGTGGACTGAGTTTAGAAGAGGCCCTATTGGCAGCCAAGCAACTGGAGGAAACCCGGCAAGCCTCGGGCTTTGACCAGAGCGCCTTGGATCACGCAGCCCGACAGGGCTTTAACAATGGCGCTTTTGAAGACAGCGAGGAGGACACCGGCGCCATTGTCGAGGAACTCTTTCCCGCTGCTGAAGACCCACCCAGCAACGCAGAGCTCCAGCTGACAGCACCTTCAAAACCCTCTCTGGCTCAGAAGTTAGAGGCTCAGGCTATCGGGCACAGCACTAGGCATTCAGTCCAATAACGCTTTTCTCAACCTCCCCAGCATGCTCCCATTCCTCCAGGAGTACCGTCATGAAATATCACAAGCTCAAACCCGGTGAGACGAGCGGCACCTACGTCATGGAGTCACCAGTCACCGATGCCGACATCCTGCAGATGGCGCAACAACTGGCCATGAGTCGCCTATCTAAAGGCCGGGCACTGACTGAGCCGAAGCAGGTCTTCAGTCACCTGCAAACACTGCTGCAGTATCACGAGTACGAAGTCTTTGCTCTGCTGCTGCTCGATACTAAACAGCGGGTTATAGGCTTTAGAGAACTGTTCAGAGGCACGCTGGATGGGGCCAGTGTGTACCCGCGAGAAGTGGTCAAGATCGCCTTGGAGCACAACGCCGCGGCCGTCATTATGGTTCACAATCATCCCTCCGGCGACCCAGAACCCAGCCAAGCCGATCGCACCCTGACCATCACCCTTAAGAACGCTCTGAACATGGTCGGCACCCGCATCTTGGATCATGTGGTGGTTGGCCACGAAGGTTGCGTCTCGTTGGCTGAAAGAGGTTATCTGTAATCCCAAAGGTTCACACCGTTCGATGGACCGCCCTTGGCTGATGCCAGGGCGGCCATCGACATGGCACCCTATCGCTTATTTTTTTGAGATCCAGCGGCATGACGCCCCTGACAAACCTCATTCACCCCAAGCGCGCATGGCTGAGTGTGGAGCAGGTTCGGGCGCTAAGACGTACGGCGTAAGCTGACACCCAAGGTCATAACTCCCCCAATTATCGTGCTCGATCTTTACAAAAGTTCCAGTTAGAATAGCCTCCTCTAGGAGGCCCTACCCCCATGATTGATGCTGTTGACCTTTTCTGTGGCGCCGGCGGCCTGACCGCTGGCATGCGTAATGCTGGTATCGAAGTCTACGCCGGCTACGACATTGAGGCCCAGTGCAGGCACGCTTACGAAGTAAACAACCAGGCAGCATTCGTAGCGCAGGACGTCAAGACCCTCACCAAGGAACAGCTTGAAGCATGGTATCCGCGAGTCGAAGGCCGCTACCGCCTCCTCGCGGGCTGTGCCCCTTGTCAACCCTTTTCTACCTACAATCACGGGCGAGATACCAGTACCGACAGTAAATGGCCCCTGCTGTACCACTTCGCACGCCTGATTCGACAAGTGCAACCTGAACTGGTTACGATGGAGAACGTTCCTGATGTAACCAAGCATCAGGTCTACCTGGATTTCGTAGCCAACTTGGAGTCTCAAGGCTACAAAGTGTGGGCAAACCGAGTGGCCTGCGTCGACTACGGCTTACCTCAGCACCGTCGTCGACACGTTTTGTTAGCCTCAAAACTAGGCCCGATCAAGCTCATTGAGCCAACCCACCGCAACACCCCCATCACCGTAATGGACATGATCCATGATCTGCCTCGAATCGCCGCAGGCGAGTGCGATCCCAATGACCCGATGCATCGCGCCGCCACACTGACTCCGATCAATTTGGAACGCATCCTACGCTCGCGCGAGGGCGGCACTTGGCGGGATTGGCCCCCACACCTCATCGCAGAGTGCCACCGCAAAGCTAGTGGCAAGACCTACCCTAGCGTCTACGGCCGGCTGAAAAGAGATGAACCGAGCCCCACGATGACCACGCTGTGCTACGGCTTTGGTAATGGCCGCTTCGGTCACTACGAGCAAGCGCGAGCGCTCTCGCTGCGCGAGGCTGCAATTCTCCAGTCTTTCCCAAGAGACTATGAGTTCATGCCGCCGGAGCAAATCACCTTTAAAGCAGTCGGGCGGATGATCGGCAACGCCGTACCAGTTCGCCTGGGTGAAGTGATAGGTGAAAGCCTCATGCGTCACGTCGAGGAGTACGAACAAACTCGACCACAAGAAATTCCCGCCGCAGTCGCTGCTCAAGCTCTATAGGCTTGCGAGTTTCACATTCCCAGATCACCAGTACACGCCAGCCCAGCTCACACAGCTGGGCTTCTTTTTTTGCATCCCGCTCGACGTTGGCCTTGAACTTGGGAAGCCAGTATTCCTGCCGGCTCTTCGGCACGCTCGCGTAACGACAGCCAAGATGACGATGCCAGAAACACCCATGCACGAAGACCACCGTCCGGAACTTCGGCAGAACTATGTCCGGCGAACCTGGCAGATCCCGACGATGCAAACGGAACCTGAGCCCCAAAGCATGCAATGCCCGACGCACGACGATCTCCGGCCTAGTATGAGCACGCTTGACCGCACGCATAATGTCGCTACGCGACATTTTCCCTCCTCCATTGATCAGGCGTCGGCAGGAACGATCACCCCAGTCATCGCCAAAGCCTCCAGATGCCGGTGTAGCTGACCCGGCAATCGGTCGCCAGAGATCAAAACGCCAGCCTCTATATTTTTCTCCATGGCGTGCCCAGTCAGATTCGCACTGGTGATAAAGCACATTTTGCCGTCGGCTACGGCGACTTTGGCATGGACGCGCCCGTCAGAGAACGGGTCGGCCTTTTCACGCCAGGCATAGAGTTTTGCGGCAGGAACCAGCGATCTCATTTTGCCTATCGCATCGAAGGCGATGCTACCGCCGTGATCCTGGGACAACTCAAGCAGCATGGAAATTACCACTCCTTGATCACTAGCCGCATTCAGCGCCTTTACGATAGTCGAGACGTCATAAGCCACGAAGCTGGTTATGAAAAGGGTCTTCTCGGCAGCATTGATGACTTGCAACAGCGCCTGCTCCGTTCGGCGAGCAGAGACGAAGGGTGTCGTCGGCCCTGTCCACACGAGCTCGGTGGATTGCTGATTCGCAGCCTTGGTCAAAACATAACCTGAAGCGAGAAGCATGGATGCCAGCTCCTCGGCGCTGACAGCGCTAGCCCGCCAAGCATTGATGAGTTGCTCCACTAGCCCGGCGGCAGTGGGCGTGCCAACCACGCCCGACAGTGCGCTGCTGGCTTTGCTGGCATCGGTCCTGCGAATCCGGCCGGCTATAGCCTGAACCTTCTCTGGAGAGACCAGACAGACAACAGCCGCAATGGCATCCAAAAGCTCATCCACGTCAAAAACCCTTGAAGAAAGCAGCGTCGGCGCGTTCGAGTGTTGGCACAAGCAGAGATCGATCCAGATAGCGGTTGCCCCGCTCACAAGAGGTCTCCGCTACCAAACTGCAGGCATGACAGGCGGCACCATGGAGCGAGCGATCCTTTTCCGGATCATGTTCCGAACATAGCGGATCGGAGGAGCAAATTTTCGAACGATTCAATGCTTGCTCCAGCAAGCGCCCCAGATTGTCTGGCTTACCGAGATCGACGAGGCCGCCCAGCGTTCCGTCCGAATCCGCTGCAGCGGTATAGATTAAGATGCCAGCCTGCGGGCTATCTTCTGGTGTGTCAGCATAGATGCGCTCACGAATGCTCGCGGCGTTGTATCCACACTCCAGAGCCAACTCCCGAATTAGTAGATGAGAGAGCGTGTGTAGCATCGCATAACGAATTCCGGGATAGCCCTCATCCGGGTTGAGATGACGCGAATTTCGCCAGCCCTTATGACCACCTCGAAGCATCTGGTCAACTTTTTTGACGCCCTCCAAAGCCTCCCAGCTGGCAAGCGCGACCTCGTCGAACTGGATGAAGATCCCCTCACCATGAACCTGGTTGGCTGGCACCCAATCTGGCTTGCCACGTGACAGGCTAGCCATCTGCGGCCGCTCATCGGAGTTACCAGACTCTTCAGGGGCCTCGACCCGAGTAAAACCTAGCAACGCATTCACCTCGCGCAAACGCTCAAGGAGCAGGACTCGGCTGATATGGCCTCCGAGACCCGGCGGCGTTCCAACCTTCTTACTCATGAAATGGGGGTAGTCCGTGGGCGGGTTAGCTTCAGTCAGCACGCCCCATTCAGGACCTTTGATGTCGACCTCACCAACGACCGCCTGTCTTCCGCCGTTGCGGCGAGCATCGACAGCCGCCCAGATCGCGGCCGCATCATATTTATCGATACCTGGTAGCGCTCCAGTCTTCTTCAAGGTCTTCGCCGTCACCAATACCTCGGCCTCGGAATCAAGGTCTTCGAAGAACTCCCAACCATCCTGAATCAGTTGACTGAGCGGGTCTTGGGCTTGAGGAATCGCAAGCGCCGAGAGCGTGATCGGAAACCAGCTATTCGTGGCCCCCAACAATACTGCGCGGGCCTCCTCTTCACACTCCTTGTCGAAGTGATCCAGATGCGGATGGCGCCCTCTGCAGCTAGGCAAATTCTCCTTCCCGGCCTTACCGAATGCCTGGGCCAAGCTTCTTGAAGTCGAGCAGGTATCACACTTGACCCAAAGGTTCTCGGTCTGTAGTGAGGCTCCGCTTTCATAGAAACGCAGCGTTCCCTTGCACGAACTGTTGCCACCATGGACGAAATAATGCCATGGGAAGTCGTCGAGATGACCGTCGCGGCAGGCTAAGAGGAAACGCGCAGGCACGGCGTCCGCATCCTTGGCAGGCTTGTTACCTTCAGAACCACGGCATCCTCTGTGGACGAAACGTGTTCGCTCCGGTCTAAAGCGGTTCTCCTTAATCTCGAACAGGCCGGCATCGAAGGGCGAAAGCAGGCCGCACTTCACGCATCGCATCCAGCGCGGGAATGGCCGAACAGGTACACCGATATTGGCCTCAGCCGACCAGACGTCGACGAGCTCACTCTTCTGGAAGGGCGGCATCCGCAGATTCTCGACCTGCGCCCCCAGAATCTTCCGAACAGCGGTAAGAAGCCGTGCCTCTTGAATCGGCTGGCAGCGATCCTTTTCCCATCGGTCGATACCGAGCGTCACTACAGAAAGGCTGGGTAGGTCAATCAGAGCACCGGGTCCATAAGTCCATAGCAATTGGCTGGGACGTACTTCGCCGACTGGAGTTTTGTTATTGATGATCATGCTCAATCCTCATCCTTAGTTGCGGGACGAGGCTTCCAATCGTGATCGTCCGTGATATGGCTCGTGTTCATGATCAGGCGCACCCCTGGCTCAACCTCCCGCATCGACATCGGTACGGTCCAGTTGTCCCAGGCTTGAAGTCCTGGTGACTTGATCAATGCAACGGTCTTGTCTTTTTCAGGGCCGCGTTTCTCATACGCCAAGATCCGTCCGCCCTTGCTTACTTCTTTCGCCCATTCATCGGCGCGCTCTTTCAATTCGGTCTCAGCCAACTGCTTACGCGAATTGTCTTCAGCGACATTGCCCGCGCGAGTCGCCAACACCTTGATGGCATCGACGATCTCGGCTTGATTGGACATGCTCAATTGGCCAGCGCCTTCGTTCGGGCTGAAATCGTCGTTTTCCAGACGCATCAAGCTCAACAGTGAGCCCGTCAGACCTCGATCCATCGCTCGCGGTGAGAACGGCGTTACCGATTGCGCCTCGACGTGTTTGTAGAAAGTGGCGTGGTAATGCTCGAAGGTTTCGTAATGCGAAAGGTCGCGCGGCCTGGCCCATGTCAGCACCGTGCAGACCAAGCCCGGGAAGGAACGCCCGACGCGACTGGTGGCTTGGATGTACTCAGCCGTGCCTTTAGGCTGGCCATTGACTGCCATCAGGCCAAGTCGATTCACGTCAACCCCCACTGACAGCATGTTGGTCGCCAGCACCACATCAATGGCACGCGTGTCACCTTCCTGCCAGCGGGTCACATACATACCGGTAGCCGTGTCGAGCTCAGACTTGAACTTGACCTCCAGGTTGTCGAGATACTTGGGAATATCCTGACTCGATACCCGAGACGTCAGCTCGCGAATGTTACTGATGCTGCGTTGTGCTAGCGCAGGCCGCTCCACCATGCTCATCTGTACGCGGTAGGAACGTGTCTGTACGTCATCCTCTGCCAGCCGCTTCATCCCCCCCAACTCACGCAGGGAGTTGAAGTAGCCCACCATAGTCATGTACGGGTCAGCAGGCTCGCCAAAGTGATCGAACAGGTCTTGTGCCGCTGTCAGGAACGCGGTGTAGACGCGGATCAGCATCGCAGGGCGTGAACTACCGGGAGAGCACACACCGAGGTAGCGCCGCCCCGGTTTTTCATCTATCGGTCGTTGCACCGAGAAGAAGTTGTCTTCCACGTCTAAGCCGTGCGGAGGAAACACCGAAACACGCCGCATAAAAACGTTGTTCACTTGCTCCTTGGCTTTGCGTACCGTTGCCGTAGAGGCGATGACCTTCGGCTTGACCGTCTTGCCATTGAGCGTCCAGCCGCACAGCTCATCGACAGCAGTTTCATACAGACCAACCATGGTGCCCAACGGCCCACTGATGAGGTGAAATTCGTCCTGAATAATCAGGTCAGGTGGGCGAATCGGGTTGATGGACTTCACTTTCGAGGAAGGAAAGCCTTTGCCTGCTTGGTGATTTCCATTGCAATCGGCGCCTTGCCAAAGCAGCCCGTGGCGCTCGCACTCCCGGCCCACGCGACCAAACAACGTCCGCACCTGACCACGCCACGCCATCATGGCAAACTTGTCCACGGTGGCGATCATCATGGTGGGTGGGCGGTGATAGATCTCTTCGTCCACGACCAGCATCGGAATCCCCGGGTGCGGCAGCTTACTGGACTTTCTTTTGGAAAAATCGCAGCGACCTTTCTTGTCGCCGCAATAGACGAAAGTTCGGCCAGATCCTTTATCGACTTCTACGTCTCGTCCTGGGGCCACCTCCGAGCCACACCACGGGCAACTGGTGAGCTGCGCGGGCGATGCCGCCCCGGCGTTGTATTTGCCTGGATTGCGTACATCCTCAATGGCGCGATGGCTGTCCTCGGTCGTGCCCGGCGTGACCTTATTGCCAACCCAGAGGCCGATGGTGAAAGGTTCGGTGCCGAGGGATTTGTCGCCCTTGTCCAGCGCCTCACGCCGTAACATCTCCATCGCGCAAATCAATGCCGTGGCACGCTGGAACTGCTGCAGTGTCAACAGACGCAGGGTGTAGCGCATGATCACGGCCAAACCGCGTGAGCTGTCGTAGCCGCCAAGGTTGCCCTGCATGCGCCGGATGGCCATGGTGAAGGCCGCTACCCCCAAGTAGGCTTCAGTCTTACCACCGCCGGTGGGGAACCACAACAGATCGGCATAAGCCTCAACAGGCTGGACGCGATCTGGGTGACCCGGATCTGCCAGCGATGGAATCGAGAGGAGCAGAAACGCCAACTGGAATGGACGCCAGCTGCGATTCTTCAGCAGATCGAACTTGTCGATGCTGACATTTTCACCCCTGCGCATCGCCAGTGCGTATTGGCCGCGGACGCGTTGCGTCGCCATCGAACGGTTAGCGAACCGGAAGGCCGCCAGGGCCTTCTCATTGGCTTTCAGTGTGTCGATGCCTTGTTGCAGGCGCTCGCAGATCTCCTGGCAGCGATCCATCGCTTGTTCCGACTGAGTGTCATAGCCAGTCACTTCGGTACTGATACGAGCGCGCTGCTCTTCAATCCACGAGGTGTAGTCCTTGGTCAACATGTTTAAGGCGTCGACCAGCGGGTCAATGTCCAAGGTCGCCAGTCTCTGCATGTCGAGCAAGCCGCTGCTGACCATCTCGCGCATCGCCGGGCGATCGGAAGGATCAAGGCCCGGGGTCTCCGTCACTTGCACCTCATACTGCGGCATGACGGTGGTGCGGACTTCGGTGGCTAGCGACACATCCTCTGCAGTTTCAGCATGGACGGCAACTCCATGACCCATGGCGAACTCAACTCGATTGCGATAGATCATCTCCAGCGCTTCACGCTCGGCATCCACACCATCTGTGTCCAACACTGGCCTGCGCCGGAAGATGGCCCGCTTAGCGGCATCTTGCGCCGAACGAGCGATCAGCTCAGGCTGGAATACCCACGCAGTATCGCGGTTGGTCTTCGGCTCTTCCTGTGCATTCACCAGGAATAAGGTGACCAACCGGTCTCCCTTGGCACTCTTGGCCCGAATGGAGCCCTGCACACGCACTTCGGGAAACTTACTATCAAGAGCCAGGTGTGGAATCACGCCTTCGGTCAAAGGCAATTCTATCCTGCCGCCACAGGGAATGCGTTGCCACACCTTCGCTTTCTGTGAATTAGGTTTTAGGAGGTCGTGCTCATCGTTCGGTACACGCTCGTATCTCCCCCAGCGAGCTTCGATCTCGACCCGATCGGCATCCCCATCCACACAAAAGGTCATACCGATGCTGCTGGGCACCAGCGACTGGTTACTGGCAGCATCAATCTCATCAGCTGAATCCGACTCCGGTTCCACCCTCCCGGTAGCCGTTCCAAACTCCGCACCGGGTTCGTGCCGACCAGGCGCCTTGGGCTCGGTCGGCTCTTCGGCCTCGTCGTTGGCCAGTGGCCCGTCCAACCCCTCGATGCCGCCCTGTTCGGTCTCACGAGGGGCCAGTTTGCCAACCAAATAGCGATCTCGCACACCCATATCGACGATGCGTTCACGGGGGCCACCAGCTGGTCCGAGCAAGTCGTCCATCACGGCCAGTTGTAGCAGCTCGCGGATGTAGGCCTGATCCTCAATGGCCGGCACGTCGGCGATGCTCTTGTTCAATGCCGTGGGGAGCGACTCCAAAAAATCCGTCCATTGAATGCGGCCAACGCTGCCGGAAGACAGTGGGGCAAGTGGCGTAAGACCAACAGAAAGCGTTGGATCGACCAACAGCATTCGATCGAAATAGATCGTGGTGATCTCCAGATCGGAACGAACCCGCAGTACCCGCCCGACTCGCGCGATAAGACCAGCTGAGCTCAGGATCAACACCCAATCGTCATTCGCAATGTTTTGGTAAAGCGAACGCTCTCCTTTCAGCCGCAACGTGTAAGGTGCCAGCGTGAGATCCGCAGAATGGCACTGATCGATAGCGACCCATGCGTTGAAATTCGAGTTTGCTGACATATCGCGTACCTCACACAGTTCTGATGGAAACAAGAGTTCCCAAGTGAGTCATGTTCTGCCCACGGGCCTTTTTCTTGTCATACGCGTTGGCGACCAACTCAGCCAAAACGTAATAGATATTGGGGTTCGGACCGAGCAGTTCCAGGATGCGTGGATCGACATTTAGCTGGGAATTCTTCATTCGTCTTTCCCTGCAACAAAACGATAACGCGCTCCTCGCCTTTCCCCTTGGCGCTCGGCCTTGCCACCTGCGATCAAGTCGGTGATCGCGACACTCCATTGCCCGTCCGAGAGACCAGTACCAGTGAGGATGTCTGCTTTGGCGTGCCAGCCGCCGTGCGTGCTAAGGAAGTCAAGGATCGCTGAAGCCGGTATCACTCCATTCGTAGCGGTCACTGCCCCACCCTCGAAGTCCAGGGAAGGTTGAGCCGGAGCGGCACTGGTGGTGCGCCCGGTGCGTGGGGCGCGGGTCGAAGCACGTGTTGAGGCATCTTCATGTAGTCCTCGGGTGACTTCTTCTTCGTAACGCTGACGATTCAAATCCGCCATCCGCCGCAGCACTTCGACGCGCGCGGCCTCCGAGATGGTGAAGCGAACACGGTCTTTCTCGGCGAGGTTTGACTGCTCGTGGTAGCCGTGCCCGAGATCAATGTCATCCCAACCGTAGGTGCGCATAACTGCCGCATCAATCTCGCGGTGCAACTCCCGCAGTCGTTGAATGCACAAATCATGGTTCCCCACATTGTGGAAGCGGTTGTAAAGCTTGGTTAGGCCGATAGGGTCGGTCGAAACGGTCATCACTTCGCGGCGCAAGTGCAGGTATTCGCGGCCCAACGAATCAAAGCTAGCGATGTCGGGAGAATTCAACATCGGAAGGGTTTCGACCGCGTCTGAGGGGGAGAGATTCAGGTCAAGCTTCATTCGAGAGGACTGCTTCCATATCCAGGCCTCGACCGGGGACGAATTGAAAATAGCGGCGTGAGCGAACGCTTGCGCGCCAGCAAAGACGACACACTTTTCGTGGAATATGACGTCATTTCTTATCACTGATGGATTGAAATACTTGCCAACTCGACCCGCCACAAGGACGTGGTCAAGCGGGCGAGTCTTTTCGGCCCAGCTCTCAGGATGTCGCATAAAGTGATGGCCACGGCCGATGGCGTGATACATATTTGGGACTGCCTCTGCAAAATGCCACCACCGATCCCGGTATTTCGCTCTGTTATTTTTAGATCGTTCTGGCTTCACTTCCATCCAGACACGTTTGAATGGCATTTGATACTCACGTGCCCGCTCCTCCGGCCAATCCCAGAAGTTGATGACCCATCGACTCGGGCGCTGCTCCGGGTCTGAACTGAGATCGTCACCGTTGATGTACGGAAAGATCACCTCGGCATTTTTTGGATCGGCGTCAAGCATCTGCTGCGCCTCGTCAAAAGTAAGCACGAAGCCCATACCAAGGACATAGGAGCCAATATAAGCCTTGCCTTCGTTGGCTTTCAGCCGCTTCGGACTCCATTCCTCACGATCAGACAGGAAAGCCGATATGAACGGAGCGCATCGCCCGAGCAGCGAACGCTCACCCCGCCACCGGCCTTTATGAATATGCACGCGACTGGTGATGACCGCCGCTTTTCCAGGCCAGGGCTCATTCGGGTAGGCCGCATGGATGACCGCACCCGCACCGACCATCGCTTCGAGCCCAACCTGCCGGGTGTCGCCTTCGGCGATGGTGTTAACCGCGAGAAGTCCGAAGCCTCCTTCATTACGGATAAGGCTCCACGCGCGCAGGAAGAAGTACGCAACGAGGTCGGCAGAACCGCGCCGCCCCTCGGCGATCTGAGAGACCAGCCAATCACGGAAGGCGGTGCCCGCGACGCCGGTGATGCGTTTCCCGCCCAGAAAGGGCGGATTGCCAACTATGCCGTCGAAGCCGCCGTTCTCGCGCGCGAACACTTCTGGAAATTCCAAGGGCCAATGGAATGGACGACGTTCGGGGCTGTCACTTGGCAGATCAGTCGATAACGCAGCGACCAATCTCCGACGCATCGAAGCGAGTACGTCACGGTCGCCGTCAATGGCCTGTCCAGCTTGGATGGTCAGTGAGGCCAGCGCGCTCTCCAATCTCTCGCCATTACGGCTTGATGCAAACACCTCCCCGATGAATGCATCGGCGATGCTTTCGGGTACTTTAAGCTTGCGGCGCGCACCGGTATCCAGATGCGCCATCGCTTCCACATCGCGAATATCACGGATGGGCATTTCGCGCATCTGCTGCCGCAATTCGATAGCCTCACGCACGGCCCGCTCAATGCTCTGCCCGGAGAGGCGTAGCTGGCCCTGACTCGTGGGGTTCATCGAAAGCTGGGTGAGCTGATCCAGACAGTGAATGCCGAGCAGACTGTCACCGTGTCGCAGGTTGTGATCAAGGAAACCAAACGGACGGCCCTTAGCCAGCGTCACCAGCCAGATCGAGAGTTTGGCCAGCTCGACGGCCAGCGGGTTCAAATCGACACCATACAGACAACGTTCGGCGATGAGGCGGCGTGCGATCACCGTACGCGCTTCGCTGTCGCTAGGCAGAGGCTCCTTGACAGCCATTGCTTCCAGAACTTCACCATCCACGCTCACGGTTTTGCCCGTTGCCTCGACCAGCGACCAAGCTTCGACGAGGCGATCGGAAAGCCAGCGGCATGCCTGCACCAGGAAAGCGCCCGAGCCCATGGCTGGATCGCAAATCTTGAGGTCAAGCAGATCGGCGGGGGATTTCAGTACCCAGTGATCACGCAGTGTCCCCTCTGCCGGGCCTATATAGGCCACCGGCGTGAGAGTTTCAGCGACGATCGATTCGGTCAGCGATTTCGGTGTGTAGTGGGTGCCGGTTTCGCGCCGGTCGGAACCGGTGGTAACGATGAAAGCACCAGTGGGATAGACCAGCGGATAGCCCCATGGATCGGTGCGCAGCAGATGGGCATAGGGTCTGACGCGATCGCGCAGCTTGCTGTCGCCCTGGCAGGCGGTCAGCAGTCGGTCAGCAAGGGTGTCATCGACGGGTTTGACCAGATCGTTGCGCACTCGGCTGGCGGAGCTGCCCGAGCGCTCTTGCAGCAACTCGACTAGTCGCGCGGCACCATCTATGTTGGCCGAATCCAGTTCGGCCAGCTTGACCCATGGCGTCTTGGCGCTCTTGGTGGCATCCAGCTCCAGCGTGACTTCGTCGGTGCGCTTGACGGTGCGTTCGAGCAGGCCTTCGTACACATAGCCGATCTGTTCGACGTCCAGTGCGCGATAGGATAGCGTGCGGCCCTGGAATTGCTGGATGGCCTCCAGCAACAGCAGCACGGTCCGGTTGTCGATGGGCAATGGCTTGGCTGCATCGTTTCGCCAGTTCGAGCCTTTGGCTCGACCTTCGAGAAAAGGGAAGCGGTCGGGATCGAATAGCGAGCCGCCCAGTGCCGGGAGGCGCAGATTCTCGTGCTTGATGCCGCCGAACACCGCACGGAAGATCGCCAGCAAGCGCGACCACGCATCCCAGCGGCGCTCAAGGATCTCTTCGGACTCTTTGCGCAACTGCATGCGCAAGGTGGAGAGCGCGTAGTTGGCTTCATAGCGTTCGTCGCCCATCAAGAGCAGGCCACGCTCTTCGGCGGAGAGCAAGAACACCAAGCGCATCATCACCGTCAGCGCGGCTTCATACAGCTCGGGCTCCTTGACGTCGTGCAGCAGCTCTCGATTGCGATCCTGGTCTGCTTTGTCGAGGGTCTGAATCAGCACCTCGACAGCGCGGCGTACTTGCTCGCCAAGGGCGTCGGTCACCTCGTCCTGGAACTTCAGGGAACGATCGAACAGCGCGGGTAATTGTTCAGATTCATCGACGAAGAAACGACGAATGCCGAGCAGGTGCACGAAAGCCTGCAGGGTGAAGGGCTCCTGGCTCCAGATGCGGGCATACCAACTTGCAAAGGTGCTGACAGCACCCACAGGGGCATCCACCAACATCCAACGCTCGCCGTTGGTCAACAGCCCAAGGCGGCAACCGATTGAACGGCACAATTGCACCATGCGATCGGCAGGAGTGGCAGCCCACCCGTCTCGCTTCAGGGTGGCATCAAGGTCAACATCCTGCGCATAGGTCTGGATCAGCAGCAGCGGCTTGTTGACACGTTGCTCATCGATCACCGCGAAATCCGGCGACAGCGTTACGCTATGTTCGGGCAAAATGGCTTGTAGATTCAGGGTGCACCAGTCCGCGCGTTTGAGAACGTCGCCTTTGCCATCTTCGTCAAGCTCAAGCCCCCGCGACAGCACTTCGTCAATCCACGCCACGTGCAACTCGGCGAACTGCGCATCTTCCAGCTCCAGCGCTTCGCGCCATTCCTCGTAAGCTTGGCGCAGACGTTTGCGCTTGGTGCCGTTGAGTTCTTCGAGTCCCTGCGGAAAGGCTTCCTTAAGAACAGGAACGGCGAGGAAAGGACCTGAGATTTCGATTAGCGACAGCCAATCCTCATGCGCACTGATCGTACTCATACGGCACCTCCCTGAACTGCGGATTCAGGCACGAGAAAGACCACAGCGACCGGGAATGTGCGGTCGTTGAGATTAGCGTAACGGGCATCGATGGCATCGGCCTCCTGTTGGCGCTCGGCTGGAATGCGGGCAAGGCGCGCCTCTAGTGCAGCTGTGTCGCGCTTGATCTGTGTTCTCTCGTCTTCCGAGAATAATGACAGCTGGGCCGGCTGCTGATCTTTATTCAGTTCTGATTGAATGGCTTTTTCCAGCTCATCAAGCACACTGCCGATGTCACCCTCTTCCTGCTGTTTACGGGATTGAAGGGTGTTGGTCAGGAATTTCAGCCGGTCTTTCGAGCGGGCGTCGACCGACTGAAGTATGGCGCTCTGCGCTCGGTCGAAACGCATGCGGATGGCATCGAACAGAGAGTCTGTCGCTGTCAGTGGCTTGGCTTGATCCAGCCATTGCTGGACCTTGGTGACGCCTTCTTCACGGCGAAAGTTTTTGTCCCCCAGATATCCACCGGCTACGGTCAGCTCCTCGTGGAGGCGATGATGGTTGCCCCCAGTGACGACTAGCCGCGAGATGACGACCACGGCAGGACCGTCAACCAATGTGTCCGGCACCGAACGCACCGTGACGCGATGCAGCTTCTTCACATCGTCTTGTGCCCAGACCTCGGCACGCAGCAAGCGCAGACACATCTGCACCAGTCGATGATTCAAGTGAACCAGCACCACATCGTCACGCCCAGTGGCGACGGCGTGATCGAAGGTGATGGGTCGAGTCTGCAGTGTGTGGGGGTGACGCAAGCCTTCGAGGCAACGCGCCCAGGAGCCCGAAAGTGCTGGCATCTTGAATACAGTCCCCGCCGGAGTGTCAGCCAAGGCAAAGGAGTCGAGCGGCGGCCGGCCTGCCAACTCAAGGCCCGTCTTGACCGCCATAAGGATGTGCTCTGGCGTGAGGTGAAAATCCTGCTGTGTGGTCAGGAGTCGTTCGTGCAGTTTGGCGACGCGGTCTTTCAGTTCGCGCTCAGCGCGCACGAAGCGTCTAGCCTTGGCGATCTTGGCTTCAGCCAAGCGAGTGTCGATATCTTTGAGCGAGCCTTCGATCAGCCCTGACATCTGCGGCGCGATGACTGGGTTAACGCTCCCCATATCCGCCCGCATGGATTCGAGTTTGCGCAGCGCCCGGAGGATATCCTCGCCGTGGCCACCAATGGTGGTTTCGTTTTGTTCGCCGCCATCGACAGGGTGCCAGATCAACACTTCCTTCTGGCGCTGACCGTGTCGGTCGATACGACCGTTGCGCTGCTCCATCACATTGGGATTGTAAGGGATCTCCAGATGGATGAGGCAGTTACAGTGGTTCTGCAAATCGATACCTTCGGATGCGGCATCAGTGGCCAGCAGGATGCGAACTGCTGAATCCTTGGGCGAAGTCTGGAAGGCCGCTTTGACTTTCTCACGTTCGTCTTGTGCCATGCCGCCATGCAGTATGGCCAGTCGGTCGCCACCGAAATCATGGCTGGCCAGGATCTCATGCATCCACTGGTGCGTGGTGCGGTACTCGGTGAACAAGATGACCCGACGATCATTCCATCGACCGTCGGCTTTGAGGTTGGTTGTGAGCCACTTGAGGATCGCCTTGGCTTTAGCGTCGACCTGGTTCTTGGCCATCTGAGCCCACGACCGCAGTTCATTCAGCGTTTGCTGCTGGGCCTCCGTCAGTGGTTGCGCACGACGTGAGGCCTCTTCAACGGCCTCGGACTGCGCGTTTTCGACCTCTAAATCGTTTGCATAATCTTCGTCGACCCGCAGGATGGCCTTGCGCAAGATGCGGTCGGCCATCGCATCTTTGTCTTTGCGCTGTTGACCATTGGACAGACTGGCGATGTGCTTTTCTAGGGTCGACGCGAAGGCGGCGGGAGAGGAAAAGAGCCGCTTTTTGAGCAATTGGTTCACGAACGATGTGCCGAAAGCATTGCCAGCCTTTTCGGCATCCTGCTCTCGGCTCGCGCAGTAGTCGTTCAGCTTCTTGTGAATTACCCGTTCTTGTGTTGAGTACGAGGCCGGCAGTGCTTGCAGCTTCCGCTGCGCGTAGAGAGGCTTGCCTTCAGCATCGACCAGATCGCTCTTGAGGCGACGGATCATCACCTGACTCAACTGTTTTTCATCGGGCAGAATGTTTCTGGCGAAGCGTTGATCGTCGAGCAACTCAAGCAAGGATGTGAAGGACTCGGTGTAGCCGTTGTGCGGTGTAGCGGTCAAAAACAGGCGATGCTGAAAGTGTGGACTTATGGTGCGAATGAAGCGCGTGCGCTGGCTCTCCAGCGCGTAGTTCGCTCCAGCGGCGGGTGCGATGTTGTGTGCTTCGTCGACGACCAGCATATCGAACTTGCGTGGATAACTGGTGTACGCTGGCAGAACATCACGCATGGCACGAAGTCCTTCGCCGCTCTTGACCCAGTCCATGGAAGCGATCAAGCGAGGATGTGAAGTCCACGGATTCGCGTGGATGCCGCGCTCTCGACGCAACTGCTTGATGTAACCTGTATCGACTACTCGGAATTCGAGACCGAATTTTTCTAACATCTCAATGCGCCACTTTTCTTGCAGCGATGAGGGACAGACGATCAGGACGGTGCGGGCACGGTGCCGCAGCAACATTTCTTGAATGACCAGCCCCGCCTCAATGGTCTTACCCAAGCCGACGTCGTCGGCAATGAGCAGATTGACGCGGGCCATATCGATGGCGCGCACCAGCGGGTCAAGCTGGAAATCTTCGATGCTGACGCCGCTGCGAAATGGCGCTTGAAGGAAGCCACGGTCAGCATTGGTAGCGGCCCCCCAGCGCACTGCATCAAGAAAGGCGTCCAGCGTATCGGAATCGTCCTGCCCGGTAATAGCTGGCAAACCAGCCCTCTCAATGACGTGCGCCCCCGGCTCAATCTCCCAGATCACCTGGAGCTCTTCGCCTAAGGCATCTTCATCGATCGAAGCCAGCGTGATGGCATGCTGCTGCACACTACCCAGTCTGGAGGCATCCACTTCGGCCACCACCCACTGCCGGCGTCTAACTTCTACGAGCTGGCCTGGTTCCGGAATATTGCGGTAGCTGATGTCTTCCGCTGTTGCAGTCATTCTTTACTCCTTAGCACCGTAACCATCAGGTCGATGGTTACGGATGAGCGAAAAGCCGATGCCCAGCGCATCGTAGGTGCGCAAAGCACAAATTCATGTGGGTAGAGGTGACGGAGTTCGAGGGCTCGAGCGGCAGCGTTCGTGCTCACAATAAACGCTGTAACTTAGTCATCCCTGGGATACCACGGCCTGCCATGATGCGATGCCCGTCACATTATCCACTGCTAGAGCATGGGTAAAGCCATGCCCTGTGCTTTTTGCCAGTATGGCAAGTGAACGAGCGCATTCGTCGGACATCTATGCCTGGACAGAGCCACTAAAAAGTACGTTCAGGTCCGACTGGCCCCAAATCCATGACTGCTATCCCCAAAGACTTTCGTCGCAGCCTTACAGAGATAGCTCGCTCTATGGAAGAATTCAGCCTGCCCTCCCGGCTCACCGAGGTTTAGGTGGTAGCACGGGTTAGGTGGGACCTCGACCAAGCCCATGACAGCATCCACAGATAAACCCAAGGCACTAGCCCAAGCTTCCACAAGGCGATTGAACATATTGTCCCTGCCGACCTCGAACTTGCCCAACGCAGTGAAGGCATCCCGGTTGAGCAGGATTGCTAGGTGATAGTGAGGCTTGCCATGCTCCCCAACCTCTCGCGCCCAGACGTAGCGGACCTTGCTATCGTGGGCGTACTTGTTCAGTTGTCGTGCTTGACTACGGTTATGTGCAATTTTGGCCTTGAACGATTCGATAAAGCGCTCAACAACTTGGTTCGTGTAGACGGAGTCGGGTAGCTGAATCCTGGCAGGGAACCGCAGATCGAACCTGAAGGCAAATATTCGAGGATACTGAGCAAGTGCACATTGCATCGTCTGCTGAAGGCGACTTAGGTATTGCTGAATGAACGGGCCTTTATCCACCTGTATAGGCCAGCCTTGGAAGGTGTTGCCAGTGTGGAGAAAGAGATTGGTATTACCAGGGTGACGAGTCATGTTGGGGCTCCATGGTTTAGTTACATATACTCACCACACCAAGTAATCTTTAACCAAACGCCATAGCAGGAATACAGACACAATCATACATACAAGCACCCACCACCAATTACACTTAAAAAGTAATCCACAACAGAGCAAATAAGTAACTAACGGAAGCATATTACCAATACCGAAAACTAACAACACACTCTCCGACCACCGACAGCAACAAAACCAAGAGAACAGAAACAAAAGTAACAAAGCCATAACTCCGGCAAAAAACCATCATGACCTGACATCAGCCAAGTCATGATGAAAGCTGTTTCAGAACTCCATTACCCCAGCAGCTTATCGCGCTGTTCAACACGCTCCAAAATCCACTCATATATCTCACTTTCCAGCCAGCCAACACTCCTATCCCCCAGGGAAATTGGCCGAGGAAACCCTCCTTCAGATATATACTTGTAAATTGTCGACCGCCCCAAGCCCGTCGAATCCATTACATCTTTCAAGCGAATTATCTTCATGAACGGAGCTCCTGTATTCGTCCAGAAGATTGGTGAACCCAGTAGAAATTAACTGAGAGTCAGGGATCCATGGACTCAAAGCACTAAAAGGAGCGGCGCGAGAACTGTTGCTCCCCGGCGGACTTCCAACTGGGCACACCATGATCACAGCTCCTCGCCACCGCCCACCCCCTCGAAGCGCCCCCAACGCAAAAGGTGAATCCGTATCGGCAATTGCTTGATAGAGGCTCAGCAAGGTAGGATCACGGAGGCAAAACCCGCAGAGGCAAGGAAAAATGAGAGGTTACAGATAAAATCATCTACTAGAGTTTATCTACGAAACGCCTAAATAGAAGCTAAATACCTACACAAGCCATTCACAAATCCATCCTGAGGTAGCTAGAGAAAACACTATGGCAGTTCATTACACAGACCTGTTGGCGCGCATGCTGGAAGACAACACCGTCAGTCATAGGCGAGATCTTTGGCTTTGGTTTTGGTTGTTAGGCCGTGGTGTCCACCTAGGCACATACGCAGAATCGAGAATCGGGATGAGGGATAAAATGGGAAACTTCCTCAACCAAAACGCACACCTAGTCCAGCAGATTAGAGATGAAAAACGCCATCTGTTATTATCTGAACAACAGTTGGACTGGCTCAATGGAGGAAACAGACAAACAGAGTGGCTACTCCCGAAGTTTATGCAGCTTGCAGGACTCACCTGGAATAACATCCCGCAGCACGTATTTGGTAAAGACCGGCTCATTTTGTCAATCGACTTATGGCAGGTAGACACAACCCACAAGAAGCTAGTGCTAGATGACTTGAAGAGCCAATGGAGCCTTCATAAAAGCGGAGATAAGGCCTATAAATGGTTCAAGGACAATGATGAAAAAAGCGTTCTCGCTTGGGACTGGCTGAACAGAAATACCAGCTTCACCTTGCTCCACTCAAAGCCGTTTGAAACATACGAAGAACTTTTAATTTTTTTTGACAGCAACAACTTAACAACAGAGCAAAAAGCACTATATATCGACAGAATAAAAAAGAGATGGAGCCAACAAAAATACAGAGAAAGGCTCACAGGGAAGGCGCAATATAACTTTATTCTCTCAGACAAAGCCGTGGCAAACCTCGACAAATTAGCCAGCCATCATGAGATCAGCCGCGCAAAAACACTAGAGATTCTTCTAGAGATGGAAGCAGAGAAAAATATCTACATACCCGAAAGAATCAGAATATTGAAATTACTAAACAACAGTTAACCCAGATACTCAACACCGCTTATTCATAGTTAACATCATGAAAACCGAGGTGCCATTGGACATTGGGCGAGCTTGAGTAGGACCATCATCTTCGTACCAGCGGAACTATCCGCTTCTTAGCCCTGGCCGGTATCCTGACTGAGATTCATCGTGCAAAGCCAGAGGACTATATCCAAACCATCGCAGCTTGTGCCGCATATGCATAGGCGCTCCCTGATGGCGAAGATTTGGCTGGCGATCAGAGCGGAAGCGTATTGGCCGTACGCGAGGGCATACGGCGCGCTGGCCCCGCCGAAACGAGCGAAAAAAGTGAACAAGCGCCAGCAATCGCTACCAGAAGCCGTTGGTTGCGCTCAAAGTCGAGATTCGAGATTCGAGATGCAGCCATGGCATTGAGCTTTGGTCGGTGTGAAGGCAGAAATTTAAAAAGATTCGCGATGGGTATTCCAAAAGGTATTCCAATAAAAATCTTAACCAAGAATAAACCTTATAAATCAACACCTTACAAGCCATATTCAGATTACCCCGGCCCACCAAATCCAAAGAAGAAGACGCCCTCGGGCGTCTTTTTTTGTGCCTCCGATTTGGGGTTTCGCGGCTTTCAGGCTTCTCACGGATTGGGCCTGATTCAAGAGCAGCCACTCACCATTATTAGCCTTGCCGAGGCGACGACGATTTGTTGCGC
>Ga0256883_1000142_pt1 | contig 22150 bp, 18 predicted proteins | sample MC6MC0491MT_FD_186337 | JGI IMG/M metagenome (GOLD analysis project Ga0256883, IMG submission 186337) | Metatranscriptome of enriched soil aggregate microbial communities from Iowa State University, Ames, United States - MC6-MC0491-MT... | ecosystem: Environmental > Terrestrial > Soil >...
ATCTGGAGACCGAGCTCTCGGCAGCAAGACAGCTTCTTTACACTGCTGCGAGCAAGCTTGACCGCAAAACGCATGATGCCGGCAAATGGTCAGCGATGGCCAAACGCTTTGTGACCGACACAGGCTTTAACGTCACCAATGACGCGCTGCAGCTTCTGGGTGGCTATGGCTATCTTCATGATTACGGCATCGAGAAACTTGTCCGCGATCTGCGCGTTCATCAGATTCTCGAAGGCACCAACGAGATCATGCGCGTGATCATTGCTCGCCAGCTGATCGGACGCTGATACAAATATTGAATGGGAGGAAATCATGGCCACTATCGCGTTTATCGGCCTCGGTAATATGGGCGGCCCAATGGCCACCAATCTGGTGAAAGCCGGACACAAGGTCATAGGCTTTGATCTGCTGCCTGCTCATCTTGAAGAAGCCAAAGCCAACGGCCTTCAGATCGCGGCAAATGCTGCAGAAGCGGTCAGCGATGTAGACGCGGTTATAACCATGTTGCCTGCTGGTAAACATGTTCTTTCTGTTTATGAAGAGATTGCCCCTAAGGCTCGTAAAGACTCACTTTTCATCGATAGCTCGACGATTGACGTTGATTCGGCACGCAAAGCTCACGAAATCGCAGCCCGCCATGGCCACCTCTCCATTGATGCACCGGTTTCGGGCGGCACAGGTGGCGCCGCAGCAGGTACCCTCACCTTTATGGCGGGCGGCAGCGATAATGCCTTTGCAAAGGCTGAGCCGCTTCTTCAGCCGATGGCTGGTAAGATCGTGCATTGCGGCGGCGATGGCGCAGGTCAGGCTGCGAAAATCTGCAACAATATGATTCTCGGCATTTCGATGATCGGCGTCAGTGAAGCCTTTGTGCTAGCTGAAAAATTGGGCCTTTCGCATCAGGCGCTTTTTGATGTGGCATCCACCTCATCGGGGCAATGCTGGTCTCTGACCACCTATTGCCCGGTGCCCGGACCAGTACCAACATCGCCTGCCAACCGGGATTATAAGCCCGGATTTGCAGCAGCTCTGATGCTCAAAGACCTCAAGCTTTCGCAGGAAGCGGCAAAAAGCTCGGGTGCTGCAACGCCGTTGGGCGCTCATGCAGAAGAACTTTACAGCCGCTTCGACAATGAAGGGCATGGCGGAGACGACTTTTCGGGCATAATAAATTTCTTGCGCTCAACCAAAGCAGGCAATTGAGAAATTCTTCGCCAAAGCAGCGAAAAACTTGCTTTGTTTAGATTTGCTTAAGTATCTGATAACTGTCCGGTAACGATGTTGCGCTAAAAAGGAGCCAGAGACGGTGCAAACCTTCTCGACGCTCCGGATCTGGTACTGCGTACCGGAGCTTCAGTCTCTCCCGCCTGTGTATTGTTTGGCGGGAACGCCATGCGTTTTTGGCAAAACCGTGCACCTTCAGAGGCAGCGCGGTTTTTGCCATTGTTCATTTCATAAATTATGCGTGATTTTTATATTAGATCTGGTCCCAAAGATTGAATTCTGGCCATAATCCTGTGAAAGCTAACCGCTGCTTGGTACGCAGATAAAGCGTAATTTTTTCTGGGATCTATAGATTTTGAGTGCAACACGACCAATAACGGCACTTCCAGCCGAAAAAAACACGTTCGGTTTACCGGCGGCGGTGCTTTTTGTCCTTTGTTATTTCGCCTTCCAGGCAATATTGGTCACGTTTGTATCAAACGGTGCAGGTCTCGACGATGCGGAACAGCTCGCCAATATCGGCTATCTTGATTGGGGTTACGGCGGCTCTCAGCCACCGCTTTACACCTGGATAACAAATATTACGGCGTCGGTGCTAGGCACTTCTATGCTGACGTTGCAGATCGTCAAGTTCGGTGTACTCGCAAGCCTTTTTCTAAGTGTATTCGCCGCAATGCGGCTGCTCGGGTTTTCACGTATCGTTGCCTCGACGTCAATGCTTGGGCTTTTTCTCATTCCGCAGATTGGATGGGAATCGCAGCGCGCACTCACACACTCTGTTGCAGGCACAGCGGGCTGTGGTTGGGCCTTTTTGGCTCTTGCCTGGCACATGCGCGCCCGTCATGTGGGTTCGGCGGCCGTACTTGGCATTACTATGGCTGCAGCGATTCTGGGCAAATTCAATGCCTCGCTTTTCATAATAATGCTGATTGTCACCGCTCTTTCAGTCCCCGAATATAGAAAAATTCTCCTTTCAAAGCTCTCTATCGTCACAATCATTGCCTTTGGCGCAGCTTTCGCCCCCACGGGCATGTGGATGCTCGCGCACAAATCGAGCGTCATTGCTCGCTCTGGCAAACTCCAGATAGGCGCTTCGGGAAATCTCTTTATTGACCGCCTCAACGGTGTCGGCAGCTTTATTGAAGCAGCCTTTCTATTTTCGATTGTAGCACTCGCGGTTGCGGGCATTATTGCGCTTATCCACTCGAAAGCGCGGACATTGCCAAATAAACCATTCACTTCAGGCGAGATTTTTATGCGTCGCCTGCTTATCATCGGAATGGGAATTGTTTTTGCCGGTGTCGTGCTGGCCGGTGTCAGCAATATCAAAGACCGCTGGTTGCAGCCGGTTCTTTTCCTTCTACCTGCAGCCACCGCTGCCTGGTTTGCACATTATCGAGCCGGAACACGAGCGCTGATAGATTTCGCGACTGTAAGTATCGTTGCGGCTCTAATTGTGCCACCTGTCCTTGCCTATTATCTCACATATGGCTCAAGCACGCCGCCCTATGGCCAGCTGGAATATCAGCGTCTTTACGATGAAGTGAGGCAGCAGGGCGAATTTAAAACGATCTTGACGGACAACGCACAGATCCCCGGAAACTTCCGTCTCTTCGACCCGTCTCTCCAGATTATTCATCCTGAAACACCGTTTGGTGCGGCCAATGCAGTGAGGCCTACGCTGGTTATGTGGTTCGGAGATGCAGTTCCAAATGAGCGTGTATCGGCGCTTATAAACGAGGCACAGATTCATATTCCTGAAACGGGCATCACAACGACCAAGATCGCCTACAGAACCCGTCCAGACATGAACATCACTGTGAGTTACTTCCTGCAGAAATAAAAAAGGTCCGGGTTAATTACCCGGACCTTTTCATTTTATTCTACTGTTTCCTGCACCGCATGTGCGGTCCCTTTGACGTCGCGCCCGACGCCGCGGACTGTATTTGCGCAAGACGCCAGCGTGAAAGCACACAGAACGATGGCAACGGGGACAATGCGGGATAGCTTCATAACAGTCTCTCCATTGAGATGCTCAATTCAACCAAATATGCCTCCCAAACTACCTGACGCGCGCTGCCCGGTATTCTGGCGGTGAAGCCGTTACTCGGCTGTCACATATAAAATCTAGCGCAGCTTTTTTCGCTGGCAAGAGAGGTATTTAGTAAACTGCTAAAGTTTCATTGCACGGCTCAACCTGCGCGAAATGTATCGAAGCGACCGCTGCGGCGATAGCTTTCAAAAACATTGCGTAAATGTTCAGCGACCACCTGAATGTGCTGGCGCGCGTCCGGTTTAATGATCATTCCGAGCTGATAACGTCCAAGCTGCGGCAGATTATGTTCAGGTCCGAGCGCTACAATTCCCTCTCCCAGCAATGTTTTACCGAAAGGTGCAATAGCGAGATCAGCCTGTATGGCAGCGCGCTGCCCTGTAGAATGAGAACTCATATAGGCGATACGATAAGACCGGCCTGACTTCTCCAATGCTTCCAGCGCATTTCCACGCCATGCACAGCCCTCTTCCCATATGGAAAGCGGGAGCGGATCACGACGATAGGCCGTACCACATTTTGCGCCTGCCCAGACCAGCTCCTCATCAAGCAACACTTCAACGTCACCTCTGCCCGGGACTGTGTGCGAGAGATTGACCAGCGTGACATCAAGACGGCGTTCATCCAGCCGCTTGCGCAGATTGGTGCTTTGATCAATGACGACATCGACAGTGACGCCCGGATGGGTCTCAGCAAATCGCTTCAAAACCAGAGGCAAAACACATTCGCCAATATCGTCAGGCGACCCTAAGCGAACAACGCCTGTAACCGTCGGAGCAACAAATTTGGCCACGGCCTCGCGATTGAGCGCAAGAAGTCGCCGTGCGTAGCCGAGCAATATCTCACCATCACTCGTCAGCGTGACCGAACGCGCATCGCGCTCAAAAACGGCAACCCCGAGCTGCTCTTCAAGTTTCTTGATCTGCATCGAAACAGCCGAGGGCGTCCGAAAAACCACATTAGCCGCCGCCGAAAAACTGCCTGTATCGGCAATGGACGCGAATGTGCGCAACACATCAATATCGAGCATTGGCAGAGGATGTTGAACCGGCGCTGTCATGTTGAACTCCGCGATTTCCGTTAGTTCAATTTTTCTGATCTTATACCTTTCTATATTTCGTTTGATTGAACGTCAAGATGGTCGCAAGTTCTCATCATCGAGATCAGAACATCTCCAACCAACCACTTGGTCTCACTTTTTGTCAGGAGAACGAAAATGAGCATTCAATGTGAAGCACTGCAAAACGAATCTGGTTCGCGCCCATCTGTCATCCCAAGCTGGCTGCAAGCGAACATTGCATCGGTCGTCGCTTTCTATGCCGAATGGGCTTATCAGCGGCGCGTAAAGAAAAGCCGCAGGGTGCTGGAGTCGTTACCGGAACACATTCTACACGATATCGGCTGGCCTTGCGTGGATGATCGCCTTCCCACTTCCACACGCATCAGCCGAAAGAAGTAAATAACATCATCAGTTGAGGGCAGGATATTCCTTGCCCTCAATTAAACGACATATAGATGCCAATTTACGGCAGGCATTTAGCCGCACTATGCAATCTGAAAGTTCTATGTCTCAATATGTCTGTCCTGTTTGCGTCATAGCCTACCCCCTATAAATCCGGGCTGGAGCAACAGGATGGCCGGTCAGAAAGCGACCGGATGACAGGGTCTGACAAAGCCCCGGTGTCATGACGGAGGCACAAAGCCGGAAACTGCGTCGGGAACCGCAGTTCGGGCTTTCGAGAATGGGAACGATCAGGCTATGAATCAAGCTTCATCGGTTAAGCGGTCTATTGTTTTTTTTCTGGTCCCTGACTTCTCGATGATCGCATTTGCGACAGCAATTGAACCGCTGCGCATTGCCAATCGAATGCTGGGCTATGAAGCCTATCGCTGGCGGTTGACATCCACCGACGGCAAGCCGGTAACAGCGTCGAACGGCGTGGAATGCGCTGTCAATGCTTCGCTGGAGGACGAGCGACGCTTCCTTCAGCGCGAACAGCGCCCTTCCATGGTATTTGTTTGCTCGGGCGTTTTTGTCGAAGAATTTCGCAACAAGTCAGTCTTTGCCTGGCTGCGCGAAGAATATAACCGCGGCGTCGCGGTTGGCGGCCTTTGCACCGGCGCGCATATTCTGGCGGCTGCCGGCCTTCTCTCTGGTAAACGTTGCGCCATTCACTGGGAAAACCTGCCCGGCTTTTCCGAAGCTTTTCCAAAAGCGGAAGTCTATGCCGATCTCTTCGAAGTCGATGGCAACATCTATACCTGTGCAGGCGGAACCGCCTCACTCGATATGATGCTAAAGCTCATCGGTGATGACTTCGACGATAATCTGGTCAACCGCATTTGCGAACAGGCTCTCACGGACCGCGTGCGCAATCCGCATGATCGCCAGCGTCTGCCGCTTCGCGCTCGTCTTGGTATCCAGAACTCGAAGATTCTGACAATCATCGAAATGATGGAAGCCAATCTTTCAGAACCGGAAGCGCTTATCGATGTGGCGCATAATATAGGGCTTTCGCGCCGTCAGGTGGAACGTCTGTTCCGTCAGGAAATGGGTCGCTCACCAGCGCGTTATTATCTCGAAATTCGTCTCGACCGGGCCCGGCATCTGCTGCTGCAATCATCCATGCCGGTTGTTGAAGTTGCCGTTGCCTGTGGCTTTGTTTCCGCGTCGCATTTTTCCAAGTGCTACCGCGAACTTTACGGGCGTTCGCCGCAGCAGGAACGGGCTGACCGCAAAATGCTGATAGCAGCATGATCGGAGAACCAAGCATAAAGGCCGTATCGTTCACGATGCGGCTTTTCTTTTTAAATCATAGCGATAGCCCTGCTCTGTGAATCAAATTCTCAACACATTCAGGTTCCGGATTTCCTGACCGTCAAAACGATCAAACAGCCATTGAGCTTCGGTCGCCTCGCGCCGTGATTATGTCGTAGAATGACAATTGTAAGCTCCTGCCAATCACTATGATTCCATCAAATGAAAAATGGGATCGCATAAAATGGCAGAGTTTCCTAAGAAAGCGAAAGTAGTCATTGTCGGGCTGGGCGGCATCGTTGGCGCATCCGTCGTCCACCACCTGATTGAGCGTGGCTGGGACGATATTGTTGGCATTGATAAGTCCGGCATCCCCACCGATATCGGCTCCACCGCACACGCATCTGATTTCTGCTATGCAACCAGCCATGATTTTCTGTCGTGCTGGACAACGCTCTACTCCATCGATTTCTATGAAAAGATGGGCCATTACGCGCGCGTCGGCGGCATCGAAGTTGCTCGCGTCGGCGACGATTCCCGCATGGAAGAACTGAAGCGCAAAGTCGCATCCGGCAAAGCTTTCGGCACACGCGCGCGCCTGATGGAGCCTGCGGAAGTCAAAGAAAAATTCCCGCTAATCGAAGAAAGTCTCGTTCAGGGCGGCTTGTGGGACCCGGATGCAGGTCTCGTTATTCCGCGTTCGCAAACAGTTGCAGGCAAGCTGATTGACCAAGCCGAAGCAGCTGGCAAACTTCAGAGCTTCGCCAACACCCCTGCACAGTCGCTTTTTGTTGAAAATGGACGCATCAAGGGCGTTGTCACCCATCGCGGTACGATCGAAGCGGATTATGTTGTGATCTGTGCCGGTCTCTGGGGCCGTCTGATTGCCGAGATGGTTGGCGAAGACCTGCCAGTCATGCCGATTGACCATCCGCTCACTTTCTTCGGTCCCTATAATGAATTTGCAGGAACCGGTAAGGAAATCGGCTGGCCACTCATGCGCGATCAGGGCAACTCAGCCTATATGCGCGACACCGGCGACCCGAAGACGGCCGAAGGCGGTCAGATCGAATGGGGCTATTACGAAGAAACCAATCCGCGCCTCTGCCATCCGCGTGATTTGCTTGAAAAGCATGAAGCACGCCTGTCGCCATCACAGCGCGATCTCGACATGGAACAGGTACTCGAACCGCTTGAACGCGCCATCGAACTGACCCCGATCCTCGGCGAACTGGGTTACAATGAAAGCCATTCCTTCAATGGTTTCCTTCAGGTCACGACTGATGGCGGTCCTTCAATGGGCGAAAGCCAGAAGGTGCGCGGCCTCTGGTATGCAGTTGCAATCTGGGTCAAAGACGGCCCCGGCATGGGCAAGCTTATTGCCGACTGGATGACGGACGGTCGTACAGCAATCGATCACCACGCTATCGACTATTCGCGCTTCTATCCGCATCAGATGACCGAGCAGTTCATATGGGATCGCTGCACCGAAACGGCGATGAAGGTCTATAATCCGGCAGTGCATCCGCGCGAACCATTTTCCAAAGGCCGCAATATTCGTCGCTCACCTTTCTATGAGCGTGAAAAGGAACTTGGCGGCCACTTCATGGAGCTGGGCGGCTGGGAGCGCGCGCACGGCTATGCGGCCAATGAGCATCTGCTTGAAAAATATGGCGACCGCATTCCAGTACGTGAGAACGAGTGGGACAATCGCCATTTCTGGCGCGTTTCCAACGCTGAGCATCTCGCACTGAGTGAAGATTGCGGCATTATCAATCTGTCGCATTTTGCCATGTACGACATCGAAGGTCCGGATCATGTCGAGCTGATGGAATGGTTATGCGCTGCCAAGATCGGCGGCGATGCCAATATCGGCAAAGGCATCTATACGCATTTTCTCGATGATGAAGGCATGGTGCGCGCCGATTTTACGGCCATCCGCATGGCAGACCGCATCCGCATGATCAACGGCGCGGATGCCGGTCCGCGCGATTTCCATTATATGCGCCGCGTGGCTGAAGATAAGGGCTTTGATGTCACTATTACCGATGTGACGGAGAAATATGTCACCATCGGCATTTGGGGACCGAATGCACGAGACAAACTCAAAAAGGTTGTCGAGAACCCGGAGGGTCTTGACCTTGAGAACTTCGCATTTGCCGCCATCAAGCCAATCCGTATTGCAGGCAAGGACGTAACAGCGTTCCGTATTTCCTATGTCGGCGAACAGGGCTGGGAATTGCACATGCGCTATGAAGACGGCCTCGCTGTCTGGGATGCGCTGCGATCAACCGGGGCAATTGCCGTCGGTGTTGAGACCTATGCGAATACACGCCGCATGGAGAAAAGCCTACGCCTTCAGAATGCAGATCTGCTCACTGAATACAATCTGCTTGAAGCTGATCTGGCTCGCCCGAAGGTCAAGGAAGCAGACTTCCGTGGCAAGGCAAAGCATCTTGAGTACAAGGCTCGCGAGCATCAGCCAGCCATGCTTTGCACGCTGGTTATGAGCGAGAATGTCGACTCCAAAGGCGTCAAACGCTACCCGGTCGGCATTCTGCCGGTGCTCGACCCTGAAACGGGTGCAACATTGGTTGATGAACTCGGACGTCGCTCGTTCACTTCGTCCATCGCCTACGGCCCAACCATCGGCAAGAATATCGCACTTGCCTATCTGCCTTGGTCCTACTGCCAGGAAGGCCGCAAGCTGAACGTCGAGTATTTCGGAGAGACCTATCCAGTAGAAGTCGTATCGATTGGTTACAAGCCACTCTACGACCCGGAAAATCTCAAGCCCCGCAGTTAAAGAGCAGACCGAAAAGTGCGACGCGGTTCTCGGAACAAGAGGCGCGCAAAAACAAATAGATAGAGAATTCCCAACGATTCAATGAAGATGGGAGACGCTCTAATCGTAAAGCTCAATAAAAAGCCGGGGATGTGCCCCGGCTTTCTCAATTCGTGTTAGTCACTTATTGAATGGTCGCCTTGCCACCCGAAATCGTAATGGTTTCGTCGCCCTTCAGCGCCTCACGATCACCATTCGGGAACGTTACAAAACAACCGCCATTGCAGAAATCGACTGTTTCACCAGGTGCCACCAGCATTTCACGCTTCGAAGCGCCTTCAGTCACCACAATGGTCTGAGCCGAGCTGTCATTGTTGGCAACAGTTGCAGCATAAAGACTTGGTATGGAGAACGAAATCGCGAGCATCGCACCGATAGCGACCTTGCCAGCATAATTGACCTGAGTTCTGTTCATATCGTTTCAGCGTTTCCGCTGCTCCCGCTACAAGCCGAGTATACGGCCCCATTGCTATAAGACAGTTCACCTGCCTCTTTTCGTAATCATTTATAAGACTTCAAAACTGAACTGCAACTGAACGACATATTCATAATTCGCATTAAAGCGCATCTCAAAAAGTACGCGGCGGTTTTCGGAACAGGATGCACGCAAAAACAAATAGATAGAGAGTTTCCAACCATTCAGTGAAAACTGGAAATGATTTAAGGCGTTCAGACTTTGTCGTCATGCTCAGGCTTTTCGCCCTTCTCAGACTCAGCAGGCTTTTCCTTCCGCGCCTTTGTAGCGCGTGGGGCATCTTTATTCATAAGCTCGGAAAGCTTTTCGATTTCCGTAACACCTAAAACCAGATCAGTCGAAGACGAAGCCAACTCTATCCCTTCAGCGTGGAAACGTTCAACAATCTGGAATCGCAGCTCATTCTTGATACCGCCCGTCGATGTAATATCTGCAACATGTGCGTAGATATCGAACACCAGCAGAGAATCCGTCATGCTCTGAAACGCTACGAACGGTTCCGGATTTTTTAGAATTGAAGGATGACTGCGGATGATTTCAAGCAGCAATGTGTGAACGCGACGCGGCTCATCGGTATAGGCTGCCTGCACATTGATATCGATGCGGCCAAGCTTGTTACGAAGGGTCCAGTTACCGACATTGCCGTTGATAAGCGTCGAGTTTGGAACGACAATCGACTGCTTCTGAAAAGTCTCAACTTCGGTTGCACGAACGCTGATCTTTTTTACGATACCGCTAACGGTGCCTGCTTCGACCCAGTCGCCCACTTTGAACGGACGTTCAGCCAGAAGAATAAGGCCCGAAACGAAGTTCTGGACAATGTTCTGCAAGCCAAAACCGATACCAAGTGACAGACCACCAGCAATCAGTGCGAGACTGGATAAATTGAAGCCAGCTGCCGAAACACCAACCAGCGCCGCAAGTACCAGACCAACATAGCCAACCACCGTGCGGATCGAATTACGAACGCCGGAATCTACACGTCCACGCGCCATGACGCTGTTATCGAGCCAGTTCTGGAACCAGCGCGTCATCAGATAGACAACGATGAAAAGCGCAATACCCGTCAGAATACCCATCAGCGAAATGGAAATATTGCCGATAGGGATGCCCGTCATCAGGTTATAGAAAGTGCTTTTCAGCTCCGACCATTGGAAACCAAACTGCATCAATACAAGCGGTATGCCGACCAGCGCCACCGCAAAATTGATGAGAATGCCAACGCCAAGCCCGATTTGGTCAAGTGTCGCTTCATCAAAATGGAAGCGGTCACGCATAACCCGACCAATCGGGCTAGACGCAAAGGCCTGTTCTTCCGAAATTGCACGGCCGGTCAAAAACCCGAGATACATCGTGACGAGGAACGCCCCGGTAACAACGATCTGCTGTGCAGCAAAGCGTGCAAGTCCGATAAAGCCAAGACCAGCTGCGATAATCGGCAAAAGACCAAGGACGATCAGGAATATCCTGAACATCTTAGGCCAGGGACGGACGCCCTCTTCTCCGTCTTTTTCTATTGGCTTCACAAAGGCGACGATGAGGATCAGAACGCCGATCACGACCGTCGAAAGCAAGCTTTTCGCCATCGTCAAAGAGAGCGGCGAGGAAAGAACCTGATTTACTTTGCTGAAAAACGAGTCAAGCCCGTTGATCAAAGCCATGCCTGTGATCAGCCAGACGAGAACCCGACCTGGGCGTGGTGCGACCGGCACCAACCGCCATGCTGGTGTGTATGGGCTTATACAGGCAAACGCCAGCCGGCTGATAAAGAACACAATGCCTAAAACGACGAAGAGCGACTGTAGAAGCCCTGCAATATCAGGTCTTAAAACATTGAAGTAATTGAGAAAGAAATAGGTCGTTGCCAGAAACACACCGACAGCACCCGATGGGATCGCTGTAGACCAGAATGCAACCGACAAACGGCTCAGATAAGAGGGTGTTTCAATCGTCGGGTCACGTTCGTAAAGCGTACCGAGAACGCGGCGTGCGCCGAGCTGGATGATCAGTGCCGCGACAAATGCGAAAAAGGCCGCTGCCAGAAACGAATTCAGCTTGAAGGTGGAGACAAAGCGCCACCATGATTTCACGATGCTCCAAAGTGAAACCATCTGATCACCAGCAGCCGAGGTTACTTCAGATCCGAGTGTAAGATCGAGATTGACGCGCTGAGACAAGGTTTGCGCAAACAGGTCACGGCGCATATTGCCGATTTTCGCCGACATCTGATTGACCGAAAGCGATGCATCTTCCGTCTCACCGATAACGGCGTTGATCTCGGCCTTTTCAGCAGTCAGTCGTGCGCGTTCATCCGCAACGATTTGCGGCTCTGCCGGTTGATCGCCGGAGGGGGCAGCACCCAGCTGCTCCAGACGTGTGTTGATTTCCGTCAGCCGTGGACGAAACGCAACACCCGCATCAAGCAGCTTCTTGGAAAGACCATCAAGCTGTAGCTTGAGATTTGCGAGCGTCTCATCGCTGGTCGAAGATTTTTGCAGCTGATCGTTGATCGATTTGGTCTGCTGCTTGAGATCGTTGATGATCGGCTTTTGTTGCTGCACCACGCCAGAAACGGGTGTGCTAGCTGCCGCAGGTTCTGTTGCTACCGGTGCAGGAGCTTGAGCAGGCGCCGATTGCGGAGCGGAAGGCTGAGCCTGTTGCGGTTTGTTATCCTGAGCAAACGAATGATCCAGCGCCCCAAGCGACACAGCAAAAGTGGTCATTGCAAATGCAATTGCGCGGAACGTCGGTAAATATGCCAATTTAAGCTCTGCCAGTTTCACGATCACTGTTTCAACATAAAGCGCGTTAAAGCGGAAGCAAGCCCTACAACATTGGACCGAAAATCGAAATCGGTTTTATGGCCGACAGAGCCTAATCAATGCAGGATTTTGGTTGCGTGAGCAGCATATCAGTAACCATCGCAAACCCTTTCATGCGAACCGAGGGGCAGCAGGTGACAGAAATAGATTCCAATTTGTGAATCGATGCTGTAGGTGTCAACGCTAAGTCCCGATAAAAATACAAAGTTTTTGAATCGGGCTTTGCATAAAATCGAATAACTAGAGTGGCTTAGACCAATCGGAAAACCACTCTGGCACTGGCTCATTTCTGCGGAAAGACTGTAGAGGAAAGTCCAAGCGTTTTGATTAAGGGCATGAATAACACAGATCAGCGCACTGATCGTTATCACCAGCATGGATTCATGCTGTTTGTAACGTGCGTCCTGTCGTTTGCAGCCTTTATGTTTGCAGTGGACCTTTCTGCCCTTGGCGATGAAGCCTGCCGCACTGTTCCCAAAAGCATGGCGGCCCAGCAGGTCGAAGACGCGCCTGCGATACCTGGACGCCAGCAATCCACGCCTGCGACGCAGCCGTTACGCGCCGTTCTGGCCGAAGCGATTGCCGCTAAAATCAAGGCAACCTATCCTGACGGAAATGGTGCAGGCTTGTCGGCAATGCCGAGTGATCTTGCATTTTTCGACGCAAAACCGGTCGAATCCGCAAGGACAAACACGATTTTGAGACTTTCGCGGAGCACATATGCTCCCGCACGCGCGCCACCAAGGAGCGCCTGAAAGTCGTCATTGAGATTGGTCATAGCCAATCCTGAATCATTTACGAAGAAATGCGCTTTAAGTTTTTGTATTCATTACGAAATTTGAATGCGCTCAATATCCGGAACTTCAACTCATGCGTACTTCTAAATGGGTCGCTGTGCTATATGGTCTGATCGTTCTGATCGGCGTCATCATCGCCTTGCCCAATTTCTTCACACAGCAGCATCTCGACGCGATGCCGTCGTGGTTCCCTAAACGACAGGTAACGCTCGGCCTCGATCTACGTGGCGGCTCCTACCTTGTTCTTGAAGTGGATGCAGCTGGTCTCAAAAAAGATCGTATGCGTGCGCTGCTTGATGATGCGCGCGGCAAGCTGCGCGCTGAACGCATTCAGCCACAATCGATCCGTGCCGTTGGTGATTCCGTCATCGTGACGATCCCTGACGCCGATCAGCGTGCAAAGGCCGATACCGCGCTCAAAACCCTGATTTCTCAGGTTAATACGAGCGGCTTCGGCGCAGCGATTAACGATATCGACGTCACGTCCAGCGACAATCAGATTCGTCTGACACTGACACAGGCTGGCTTCACCTATCGCCTTGATTCAGCGCTTCAGCAGAGCCTTGAAATCATTCGCCAGCGTGTTGACCAGGTCGGCGTTGCCGAGCCTTCGATTCAGCGCGTTGGTTCCGACCGTATCGTTGTTCAGCTTCCGGGTCTTCAGGACCCAGCACAGCTTCGCCAGCTTCTCGGAAGCACCGCGAAGATGAGCTTCCATATGGTGGCTGACGCGAATCCGAATGATGCACCGCCTCCGGGCGTCAGCATCCTGCCGGATTCCAAAGATCCAAACATCAAGTACCCAATTGAAGATCAGGTTGCCCTGTCCGGTGAGCGTCTTACCGATGCGCGTGCAGGATTTGATCAGCGCACCAACGAACCAATCGTTTCGTTCCGCTTCGACAGCCTCGGTGCCCGTCAGTTTGCTGACATCACCACCAAGAATGTCAACCGCCCATTTGCTATCGTTCTTGACGGCAAGGTGCTGAGCGCGCCGGTCATCCGTGAACCGATTACCGGTGGTAATGGCCAGATCAGCGGCAGCTTCACGGTTCAGGATAGTGTTGTTCTCTCAGCACTGCTGCGTGCAGGTGCTCTCCCTGCCCCACTGACGGTTATCGAAGAGCGTACAGTTGGTCCTGACCTCGGTGGCGACGCCATCAAGATGGGTCTGATCACCGGTATCGCTGGCTTCATCCTCGTCGCGATCTTCATCCAGCTCCTTTACGGCGTCTGGGGTCTGATTGCCAACGTAGCACTTCTGCTCCACACGTTGCTGACCTTCGCAGCACTGAGCCTTATCGGCGCGACACTGACGCTGCCCGGTATCGCCGGTATTATTCTGGGTATCGGTATCGCGGTTGACGCGAATATTCTCATCAACGAACGTATTCGAGAAGAAACCAAAAGAGGCCTTGGTGCTATGGCAGCCCTCGACCGAGGCTTCCATAGCGCTTTCGCAACAATCGTTGACTCCAACGTTACCTCGCTGATTTCGACCCTGCTTCTCTTCATGTTCGGTACAGGCCCGGTACGCGGCTTTGCTGTTGCCATGATGCTCGGTATCGTGATCTCGATGTTTACCGACGTGACGCTGGTTCGCATGGCGATGGGTTGGTATGTGCGTCGTCGCAAGCTCAAAGTACTTCGCATTGAGCCACTTGTAAGGATCGCACCTGAAAACCCTAACTTCCGTTTCATGAATGCGCGCTTCTTCGGCATCGGCGTTTCTATCGTCCTATCGATTGCTTCGATCGCGCTCTTCTTCAAGCCGGGGCTGAATTACGGCATCGACTTCAAGGGCGGCATTCAGGCGGAAATCACCACGTCGCAACCCGCTGATCTGGCGCAATTGCGTGAGAAGCTCGGCGGACTTGGCCTTGGTGAAGTTGCCCTGCAGTCTGCTGGCAGCCCGAATGATGTGCTGATCCGTATTCAGCGTCAGGATGGCGGCGAAGAAGCACAGACGGTTGCGGTCAACAAGATGCGCGACGCTGTGACTGAAATCGATCCAGGTGTGAAGATTGAACGTACCGAAGTTGTGGGACCAAAGGTCTCCGGCGAACTGGCTCGTTCTGGCTTCATCGCGGTCGTGCTTTCGGCTCTCGGTATGCTCATCTATCTTTGGTGGCGCTTCGAGTGGTTCTTCGCAGTCGGCGCGATTATTACGCTGATACTCGATACCACGAAGATGGTTGGTTTCTTCGCGCTGCTTCAGCTCGACTTCAACCTGACCGCCATTGCAGCGCTTCTGACTGCTATCGGTTACTCTGTAAACGATAAGGTCGTTGTTTATGATCGTATGCGTGAAAACATGCGTCTCTACAAAACGAAGCCTCTGCGTGAGATCGTCGATATGAGTATCAATCAGGTACTCGTCCGCTGTATCTATACATCGGTTGTGACGTTCCTCTGCCTTCTGCCAATGGCAATCTGGGGCGGCAGCGCCGTTCATAATTTTGCCGTGCCGATGCTGTTCGGTATCTTCATTGCAACGACGTCGTCGATCTTCATCGCTGCACCGATTCTGCTGTTGCTGGGCAACTGGTGGCAGCATCGTCGGGAAGCGCATCAGGCGCTTGAAGACAACACGGCTGCACAAAAATAACTCCATTGCCGGGCATGGTTACGATCATGCCCGGCTCTCCATAAAAATTTTATAAGACTGAAGAACGGGAAGGCACCGCTATGCCCCATGACACGCCTTTGATTGCGACAATCGTCATCGGGTTATGTCTGGCGTTTATCTTCGGCGCGATTGCCACCCGTCTCAAAATCTCCCCCCTCGTCGGTTATCTGCTTGCTGGTGTCATAGCTGGCCCGCACACGCCCGGTTTTGTTGCCGATCAGGACCTCATTCTCCAGCTCGCGGAAATCGGTGTTATCCTGCTGATGTTCGGCGTTGGTCTGCACTTCTCTCTCAAAGACCTGCTTTCTGTGAAAGCAATTGCTGTTCCCGGCGCGCTGGCGCAGATCGCGACAGCAGCAGCACTCGGCACAGCTCTCGGTCTTGCACTTGGCTGGGACGTAAAAGCCGGTCTTGTCTTCGGGCTGGCACTTTCAACGGCCAGTACCGTCGTTCTCCTGCGTGCGATGCAGGATCTGCGTCTTATCGATACAGATCGCGGCCGCATCGCCATCGGATGGCTGATAGTCGAAGACCTCGCCATGGTCATGGCGCTGGTGCTTCTGCCTGCCCTTGCCAGTGTCGGCACTGAAGCCGGACATGCCGCGGCCAACGATCCTATCGCCGAGTGGCTGGGGCTAGGCATTGGCGGCATCATTCTTCTGACCATTGCCAAGGTTGCAGTTTTTGTAGCGCTTATGCTGGTGGTGGGGCGAAAGGTGATCCCATGGCTTCTGAACGTCATTGTTCAGACAGGCTCGCGTGAACTGTTCCGCCTTGGCGTTCTGGCTATAGCGCTTGGTGTTGCCTTTGGTGCCGCCCATCTGTTCGGCGTATCTTTCGCGCTTGGTGCATTCTTTGCTGGCATGGTGATGAGCGAATCTGAGCTAAGCCATCGCGCCGCAGAGGAATCGCTGCCGTTGCGCGACGCTTTCGCGGTTCTGTTCTTCATTTCCGTGGGCATGTTGTTTGATCCGATGAGTCTCATGCGTGATCCCCTGCCCCTTATTGCGACACTCCTGATCATTCTGGTTGGCAAATCGGTTGCAGCATTCTTCATTGTCCGCGCATTTAAACGTCCCGTTGGAACAGCTCTTACCATTTCCGCAAGTCTTGCTCAGATTGGCGAGTTCTCATTCATCCTCGCAGGGTTGGGAGTAGGCCTCAACCTTCTCCCGCCTGAAGGGCGCGATCTGATCCTCGCCGGTGCAATCCTTTCGATCTTCCTCAACCCGGTCATGTTCATTGTTGCCGAGCGACTACGACCTTGGATCGAAAAGCGTCTGGGCGTTGAAGGCTCAACCAATGATTTGGGTGAAACAAGCCTCGATATCTCGGAACCCGAACCGCTACCGCTCACCAAATTGACAGCTCACACAATCATTGTGGGCTATGGCCAGATCGGTAAACGAGTGGCTTCGACCTTGCAGGAAAAGCAAATGCCTTTCCTTGTGATCGAAAATTCGCCCAAGATTTATTTCAGATTGAAAGAAATCGGCATTGAAGCTATTGCGGGAAATGCCTCTGATGCTGAAATATGGGAGGCGGCGAATCCTAAGATGGCAATCAATCTGGTGATTGCTATCCCGAATGCATTTGAAGCCGGGCGCGCAACATCACTTGCCCGCGCTGCAAATCCGGGCCTGCGCATCATCGTGCGAGCCTGCTCGGCAGCTGAAGCACAATACCTGCACGATCTAGGTGCAGACTCCGTTATCCTGGGCGAAGCCGAAATCGCCGGAGCAATGGAGAGAGCAATTATAAACGAGAGACGAAACGAGGGTGTTCAGCAACATCGCCCTTCGTCCGAGACCTTGGTTGATTTGAAGGGGATCGAACCGGAAGCAACCTGATGCAAGAACCGGAGAGATCGATAAAGGGGAATTAGATGCGAGTTGAAGGTGCGGTGATCGGTTAATGAAGTTCAAGGATTACATCTGGCCGGTAATAGGCATTCTAGCAGTCATTGTTTCAGCCTGGCTTCTTTATCGGGAGCTGCGCAGTATCTCGCTTGAAGACGTTCTGGATAGTCTTTACGCGATCCGCGCGCATCATTGGTTGCTGGCAACAGCAGCGGCACTCCTCGCCTATAGCTCGCTGGCCGGTTATGATCGCATTGCGCTTCTCCACTTGCGTCGCAAAATTTCCTGGCTCTTCATCGCTCTCTGCTCGTTTACGACCTACGCATTGTCGCACAATATCGGCGCGTCGGTCGTTTCAGGTGCAGTGGTGCGTTATCGCGCATATTCCTCGCAAGGAATGCCAGGCAGTGAAATCGCTGTCCTTATCGCTTTCTGCTCATTCACATTCATTCTCGGCGTAATCATCACCTCCAGCATTGTCCTGCTGCTGGAACCGCATATTTTGATGCGGTTCAACTCGGACTTGACGCCGACTGTGTCGATAGTCATCGCGTTGTTGATGCTGGCTTTTGTACTGCTTTATATCTTCGGCAGCTGGTTGCAATTACGCCCACTTCAGATCGGCAAATTCCGCCTCGAATATCCGCGTTTGCCAGTTGTTACACAGCAGCTGATTGTAGCGCCGCTCGAACTGATTGGTGCCGCAGGCATCATCTATTTCGCATTGCCAGAAGCAGGCAATCCGGGCTTCCTGATTATTCTCGGCATCTTCCTGGTATCGTTCTCGGCAGCCCTCATATCACACGCTCCGGGCGGCCTTGGGGTGCTTGAGCTGGTTTTCCTCACCGGCCTGCCGGATATGGATCAGGCTGACGTTCTGGCGGCACTTATCGTCTTCCGCCTGCTTTATCTTCTCATTCCATTTGCCATGTCGCTGATCGTGGTTCTCGTTTTCGAGAAATCGCAATTTGTGCTGCGCTGGAACGACAAACAAAAGAAGTAATCAATCTGAGGCGGGATTAATTTTTACACACCCGCCTCAATTTGAATGTATATTCCTTAAATTGATATGAAATAGCCCCTATCTTGGAAATTGCTTCGCATATCCTCCCGATGCAGAGCAGAAACGCCTCCCAAGGCACATTCCAAGAGGAACTAACGCATGCCTGCGACATTGATCATCCCCGGTTACAAGGGATCGGAAGCAGGCCACTGGCAGCGCCAATGGTTGCATGACGATCCGTCAGCAGTGCTCGTCGAACAAGATGACTGGCACTATCCGGTGCTATCCGACTGGATGCACGCGCTTGAAGCCAAACTCGCCGAAAATCCCGGTGCGGTTCTGGTTGCCCATAGTCTTGGTTGTATTCTTGTTTCGCATCTCGCAAGCCGTCCGGCTGCGGCTCACGTTGCTGGCGCACTTCTGGTCGCACCGGCAGACGTTGAAACTATGTCGCGTCGCGATAGCCGCTTTGCGAGCTTTGCACCCTTGCCTCGGCATGAACTGGCTTTTCCATCCATCGTCGTTGCCAGCCGCGATGACGAATATATGCGCTTTGCCAAGGCAGAAGCCATTGCGAATGTCTGGGGTTCTGGCTTTGTCGACGTCGGCCATGCAGGCCATATCAACGTGGCAAGTGGCTTCACGCATTGGCCGGAAGGCGCAATCCTCGCCTCATCCCTGCAACGCGAACCAATAACACCCACGCTCTCCCAAGCAGCGTGACCGCCAGCCGCCTGCCTCTAAAAAAGCAGGCGGTTTCTTTTTAGCCGTGCTGTTTCCGCTCAAGCCAGATTTTCAGAACAAGCGTCAGCAATGCTAAGCTGGCCAGTGTCGAAGCGGCAGCAAAGGCACCAGCGACATTGTAATCGTTGAACAAGAGCTCAACCTGCAGCGGCAATGTATTGGTCTTGCCACGGATAGCGCCTGACACAACGGACACCGCGCCAAATTCGCCCATCACGCGGGCATTACAAAGCACAGCACCGTAAAGCAGCGCCCATTTGATATTGGGCAGCGTGACATAGAAAAATGTCTGCCAGGCATTCGCTCCAAGCGTAAGAGCCGCTTCTTCCTCATCGCTGCCCTGCACTTCCATCAGTGGAATCAGCTCGCGTGCCACAAAAGGCGACGTCACGAACAGGCTCACCAGAAAGATCGCGGGAACCGTGAACATGATCTTGATGTCGTAGCTCTCAAGCAACGGTCCGAGCAGTCCCTGCGAGCCATACAGGAAAAGATACGTAACACCAGCGACGATCGGAGAGACCGAGAACGGAATTTCGACGAATGTGATCAACAGTCGGCGACCCGGAAAGCGAAATTTTGTGACCAGCCACGCCACACAAATGCCAAATGCCATATTGATCGGCACAACCACAATCGCGGTCAGGATCGTCAGCCACACCGCATGAAGCGTATCAGGCTTGAGAATTTCTCCAAAGAAAACATCCACCCCTTTGCTGAAGGCATAGGAGAAGATGACGGCCAGCGGCGCGCCAATGCAGATTGCTGACAAAATGGCAGCCATACCGATCAGCAGGCTACGCACAGAGCCCGGCTTGTTGCGCGCCTGCGCGCTTGCACTAGCGCTATGCATAACGAAGCCGCCTTGCCTGAATGATATTAGTCACAAGAAGCATAAAGAACGCCATGAGCAGCATCATGAAAGCGAGTGCTGCAGCAGCTGGATAATCATATTCATCCAGCCTGATGAAAACCAGAAGTGATGTGACTTCCGTTTCAAACGGCAGATTGCCGGAGATGAAAACGATGGAGCCGAACTCGCCAAGACTGCGGGCAAAGGACAACGAAGCCCCAGCCAGGAATGCCGGGAAGATTGTCGGCCAGATAATATGCGAGAAAACCTGCCAGGGGCTGGCACCCAGGCTGCGCGCAGCCTCTTCCACATCAGCACTCATATCTTCCAGCACCGGCTGTACGGTGCGAATGACAAAGGGAATACTGGTAAAAAACATCGCAATCATAATGCCAAGTGGTGCATAAGCAACCTTGATACCAATCGGCTCAAGAAAGCGACCAAACCAGCCATTGGGTGCGAACAGCGTCACGAGCGCCAGACCGGCTATCGCAGTAGGCAAAGCAAAAGGCAGATCGACTGCCGCATCGATCAGTCGCTTGCCAGGGAACTGATAGCGGGACAGAACCCATGCAAGCAGAAGCCCAAACAGACCGTTGAACACCGTAGCTACGGCTGCGGCACTGATTGTAATGCGAAACGTCGCCAGTGCACGATCCGAAGTTACGATGTTCCAGAAATCGCTCCATCCAAGACTGGCGGTTTTCAGGATCATTGCCAGTAGAGGCAAGGCGACAATGACCGCCAGATAAAGCAAAGTGCAGCCAAGGGTCAGTCCGAACCCCGGCAGCACCGAATTGCGTTTCATGCTAAGAAGCGACACTGGATTTTTCCAAAAGAAAGGCGAGAGCTGGGTGCTCCCGCCGGGTAGTCTTGTTTACTTAGCAGTAAAGAGCTTATCAAGTACGCCTCCTTCGGCAAAATGCTCTTTCTGAACCTTTTCCCAGCCGCCAAAAGCATCTTCGACTGTTACAAGGCGCACATCTGGATAGATATCCTTATGCTTTGCAATCACGTCCTTGTCGTGCACGCGATTGAAATTCTGTGCGAGGATTTCCTGACCTTCAGGCGCGTAGAGATAGTTTAGATAAGCTTCGGCAATCTTGCGCGAGCCGCGCTTGTCGACAACCTTATCAACGACAGTGACTGGGAATTCAGCCAGAAGGCTGACTTCCGGAACAACCACATCATACTTGTCTTCGCCGAGCACCTTGGCTGTACCGCGCGTTTCCGCTTCAAACGTTACCAGAACGTCGCCGATACCGCGTTCAGCAAAGGTCGTCGTTGCACCACGACCGCCTGTATCGAACACTGGTACGTTCTTGAAAATCTCACCGATGAACTCGTGAACCTTTTCCTGATCGCCCTTGAAAGCTTCGTTGGCATAAGCCGTCGCTGCTAAATAGGTATAGCGCGCATTACCAGAGGTCTTAGGGTTCGGGAAAACAACCTTCACGTCGTCACGAGCGAGATCATCCCAGTTCTTGATGCCCTTTGGATTGCCTTCACGCACAAGGAAAGCCGGGAACGAGTAATAAGGCGAAGAATTGTTTGGCAGGCGCTTCTGCCAATCAGCAGGAATAAGGTCGCCCTTATCGTGCAACACCTGAACATCCGTCACCTGGTTAAAGGTTACAACATCAGCTTCCAGACCTTCGAGAATGGAACGAGCCTGCTTGGATGAACCGGCATGGGACTGATTGACAGTGAGGTCTTCTCCAGTCTTGGCTTTCCAATCCGCGACGAATGCCTTGTTGACCTGCTCGTAAAGCTCGCGTGCGATGTCATAGGAAACGTTGAGGATTTCCTTTGGCTCCTGCGCGCTGACCGGAGCTACGCCCAAACCGAGAGCAACAGCCGCATATAGAATAATTTTCTTCATAGATCGCACCCTTCTCACTTTGCTTGCGCAAAGCGCCCGTAAATCGACTTCTGTTGGGAAACAAATCTACAGAGAGACAAGCAAGAATCAATCTAAATCATTGATTTAAATATATAAACTACTTTCATAACCATTCTTGGAAACCTCGTCTAACGGCAAAATTGGTCTGAGAATATTTTTCCAAAGACAGGTAGAAACGCGCAATA
>Ga0256883_1000147_pt1 | contig 21795 bp, 17 predicted proteins | sample MC6MC0491MT_FD_186337 | JGI IMG/M metagenome (GOLD analysis project Ga0256883, IMG submission 186337) | Metatranscriptome of enriched soil aggregate microbial communities from Iowa State University, Ames, United States - MC6-MC0491-MT... | ecosystem: Environmental > Terrestrial > Soil >...
CCGGGTCGTACTCTCGACCATCGTCTCGATCCGGGCGCGATCGTCCTGTTTTTCCGCAATGGCACCGAGCGCGGCAAGGAGTTCGTCTTCGCCGTCGAAAATCGGCTTGGCTTCTCTCAGCCATTCTCGCAGGGCATCGGCACCCTCACTCACCGCGCCGAGCAAGTCGCGATATCGAAGCGCAAAACGCGCTGTCCCGCCGTCGTCGCTGAACGATGACTCTGCGGCGCTAAAGCGCCAATCTTCCAGCGTTGTCAGCAAGGCCGATGCGATGTCGGCGGGATCTTCCTCCACCTTCACATGCGAGAGGAGCGGTTCACCGTCGGTGATCGGTCCTCGAGCGACAAATTCCCAACCTGCTGCATCCACACGGCGCGATCGGATGAGGCGCTGATGGATACGATAGCTGTTGGCAATATGATCCTTCAGGATCGAACATAAGTGTCTCAAATCATTGGACGGATCCTTCGCAGCCTCGATCAACTGCGGCGCAAATTCCTGCACGATCTCATCTGATGGGAACAACCGCATAAGTTCGGCGCCGCGCTGCCGAAGAACAATGCGTGGCCCATCTGGAGATAGGCTGAGGAGCAAGCGCCCAATCTCTCGCCGCTGCTCGAGTTTGACTTTAAATCCGCTCAAATCCTCGATCGGATGATTGATCGGATCAAGAAGGTTGAGGAGCGCCAGGAATTTAGCCTCTTCGCCAAGAGCGGGAGTCGCTGAAAGCAGAAGGAGAACAGGTACTTCTCGGCTAAGGACGCGTAACCGGTTGGCGGCAGGATGGAGCGGACCGGCATCGATGCCTACGAGGTGATGGGCTTCGTCGATGACCAGGATATCTGGAGCCTGCGAAACCTGAGCCAGATCGGCATGGCCGCAGCACTCAAACCCCTTCGCGAACTGATCGAGCCGAATCTTTTCGACCAGTTCGCGATGCCACTGCCCGACGAGGTGATCTGGCACACAAACCAGAACGCGGGTCTCGGGATTGTCAATAAGATGCTGACGGATGATCAGCCCGGCTTCGATGGTCTTACCCAATCCAACCTCATCTGCGAGGAGGTATCTCTGGATCGGATCGCTCAAGACACGTTTGACAGCGGCAACCTGGTGGGCCACATAGTCGACGCTTGCCGAGGGCACTGAGGTGAGGCCCTGGGAGGCACTCCTCAGTTTCAGCAGCGCCCCCATCGCATCCTGCCGACGGTCATGAAGGAACTGGGTTTCCGTGACTCCAATCGCAAGCAGTTCAGCGGGGTCTTCGGGCGCAAACCAAGGCCTTACCTGTAGTGATCGTTCGTTAAGATCTTCTACTTTTCCGTTAGGAAATCGGATTTCATAGTCTATAAGGCCATTCTCGCGTTGGAAAAATCCGATGACACGCCCAACGCGAGTCTGTTTGGTGTCTCTCACATAAACGCGAGTTTGCGGACTTAAGTATCCCCTTCGGATCTTGGCAGTTTCCAGATTTAGCGATTCAACACTCCGGACAGACCGAAAAACGGTTACTCTGGAGCTAGAGCCGAAAATCGCCTCCAGTTTTGCCATCCCCCTGCCATTCGGCAGTTCGATAAACATACCTGGAATCAGCATGTCCACAACTCAATCTTAATATTGAGCTTCACTGGAGTGCGTCCCCTCGTCACAATCCACAGACCATCCACTTATTACCCACCTCAAAAACCGAAGTCCCGATTCGGTATCACCCGAATATGGCATACAATTTTTGAAAGTTAAGTTCTGATTATGACTTTGCCCCGGCGCCGAATCATAAACTGTTAATGAGAGGTTGCGGTTAAGGCTGAAAGGGAATTAGTTTGCTATGAGCTTCATTGAACGAATTGCACGTCTTGATGATCCGCCGATAGTAGGCATGGTGCATTATCAACGTCGGTGCGCCGTGATCTCACCGAGAGACTCACGAGCGGTTTGCAATGCATCGTCGACGGCACCCTTGTCAGAAATGAGATCCTTTCTTTACTTCTGCACAAATCGCTGAAGTAGTCTTCTTGACGGTGAGCGTCCGCAATTTGCCCGGAGTACGATTATCATCGGCCTATAGAAAATGAGATATAGATCTACCGTAGACGGCGCGGATGCAGCCCGAGAGTGCACTCTTGTTCTGTGTCATGCAGGTATCAATCCCAATCGTCGGTCACGGTTGCGGATCCAGAAAAGTACCGGAAGCGTCGCAATTACCATGATCAGTTTACCTACAACCTGTCCAGCCAAGAATTCGAGTGAACCAAAAGCTAGCCAGAGAAACATGATGCTGTCTGCTAACAGTCCGACCAAACTGCTGACGAAAGCAGCTCGCACAAGCCCCTTCTTCTGTAGCGGCGTAAAAACCATCAGATCTGCTATTTCAGAAGTCAAAAACGCGCCGGCGGAAGCGATAGCGAGCGATGGCGCGGTGAATGTCGTCGACAGAAAAGCACCAACAATTATGGCGCCAACGGCCCATATCAAGCCTAACCGTCGTTGTACGAGATCGCGTAAAACGAGAGCTAATCCCACCAGCAAAACGCCGCTTGGAGCAGTTAGTCCGGGTCCAACCGGGATAACACATGGCCCATTAGGTACACACTCGGTACCAAAATGACCAATCATATAATTTGCTAGCGGAATGCAGCCTGCAAAGAGAGCCAGGTATATTCCACCTTCGATCCAACGCCTATGATGCGTATTCATCCTGATTTCCATATCAGATTTCTTGGGCGACGAACTTTTGATAGCCTTTTGCCCGCAAGTCGCAGGCGGGACATTGTCCGCATCCGTAGCCCCAGTCATGAAGTTCTCCACGCTCGCCGAGATAGCAGGTGTGGCTTTCCCGCACGATCAGATCGACGAGGTTCCGGCCGCCTAGGCCCTTCGCCAACTGCCAGGTCTGCGCCTTGTCGATCCACATCAACGGTGTATCGAGGATGAACCGCTTCTCCATGCCGATATTGAGCGCCACCTGCAGCGCCTTGATCGTATCGTCCCGGCAGTCAGGATAACCAGAATAATCTGTCTCGCACATGCCACCGACGATATGTTTCAGACCCCGACGATAGGCCAACGCTGCAGCGAAGGTCAGAAATATTAGATTTCGGCCGGGTACGAACGTGTTAGGGAGGCCCGATTCTTCCATCTCGATCTGCATGCCGCTCGTCAGCGCGGTATCGGAGATTTCGCCCAGTGCGGCGAGTGAAATCGTATGATCATCACCAAGCCGATCCGCCCAGATCGGGTTGATGGTGCGCATCTGAGTCCGCAGCGTATCGCGGCATTCGAGTTCGATTCGGTGACGTTGACCGTAATCGAACCCAACCGTTTCAACGCGCTCGAACCGATCAAGCGCCCAGGCAAGGCAAGTGGTCGAGTCTTGTCCGCCTGAAAACAGCACCAATGCAGTAGACGACATGGCGAACTCCCCGTTATTCACCTTCATACTCCGCCCAGCAAGCCGGCGTCTCGAACACCTTTACCGAATTTAATTCCCCGAGAAGCGGCTTGACCTTTTTCCATATCCAGACGGCGATGTTCTCTGCCGTTGGGTTTTCGAGACCTTCGATATCGTTGAGTGTATGATGATCGAGGCTTTCAAGAACCGGCCCAAAGACTTTCTCCACATCAAAAAAGTCGATCACGAAGCCGGTCTTAGCATCGACGGTGCCTTTGAGTTGCAACTCGACACGATAGGAATGACCATGCATGCGGTGGCACTTATGCGTCGAAGGCACGTGAGGAAGTTGGTGAGCAGCCTCGAATGTGAAAGCTTGGGTGATTTTCATGGGATACCGATCATTTTGTGGGTTTGAAGGCTGAGGCGCCAACGCGGATTTTCAAGGCAGAATGCCGTCACGGCAGCGATGTTTTCCTGCTGTTTCGCTCCATCCATTGGCTGCAAAAAATAATGCTCGAAGTCGAGATCAGGTAGATCGTCAGGAAGCAAATCGGACTGCGGGTAGACCAGTTTCAATTCACTTCCCGATCTCAGGTTGAACGGTGCTCCGGCCTTCGGGCTGACGCAGATCCAGTCGATTCCTTGAGGGGGCTCGATCGTTCCATTTGTTTCAATGGCGATTTCGAAATCGTGAGCGTGGACCGCCGCAATCAGCGCGTCGTCGATTTGAAGAAGTGGCTCGCCGCCCGTGAAGACGACATAACGTCTGGTTTGTCCGCTACCCCAGGTGCGAGCGATTGCGCTAGCGAGTTCTGATGCATCGCGAAACTTGCCGCCACCATCGCCATTCGTGCCGATAAAATCGGTGTCGCAGAACTGGCAGATTGCTTTATGGCGATCCTCTTCACGTCCGGACCAAAGGTTGCAGCCGGTAAATCGGCAGAACACCGCCGCTCTACCCGCCTGGGCACCTTCTCCCTGGAGCGTTTTGAACAGTTCCTTGACCGCGTAACTCATTAGAGACCCGCCGCTGCCTGGTTTGGTCCGTCTGCGCCTGCCTGACTCTCGTCGCGTCGACGTCGAACATCAGCGCGCACGATGCCGACGAGGTATTGAGCGAGCGTGACGATGTCTCGGTTGACGTTTTGAACAGACTTCCAATGCCGCTTGTCGTTTTCCGCAAAATTCCATTCGCCAGACGTCCAGGCGGTCTTGTCGACCAAACATGCTATCCCTCGGGCGAAGTCATCAAACGTTCTGGCACCGTCGAGGAGAACCAGAATTTCCATGACATAGCCGAGGGACATGATACCCGCGCCATGTACAAGGCGTGACGACTTGGGCGTATGGTCCTTCCATGCGTCCTTGAAGACATATTGAACCGCTTGGTAAAAATCACTGATCAACTTGAAGCAGAGGTCGGCGCCGTCGGGTTCGCGGATCAATTCACGCATGACGCCGTCGCTCAGTGAATTGATGATGACGCGCTGGATCGCGGTATCTCGAATGAGACCGCCAGGGTTAGTGTGCTGGTAGATCTGGCCTTCGAGTGAGGAACCCTTGTCATAATTCAAGCGCGCTGCGATATCGGCTGCGACCGAACGATCGCCGAGACGACGTGGCAAGCCAGTCACGGTCGGTAGCAATTCATAAATCAGCGACTTTGGAAGCGGCCGCGTGTTGTTGATCAGCACAAATTGACGGCGAAGTTCCTCGTCATCGCGACAGATGATAGCCGAGACAAAAACCTGGAAATCCTTTTCGTCTACCTGGCTGAGCGCAGTCAGTCGCTGCTGTCCGTCGACAATCAAGCCAGGCGCACCCGCCGCGGTATCGATTTCGACCATGCATCGGCCATCATTATCCTCGTCGCTCATTTCAACATTGCTGGTGAAGGCCACGACGATCGGGTTTGGCAGGATCGCCTCGGGTTTTTCGAGATAATCGCGGATCTCCCGGATATGGCCCGCAATCTGTGGGCGCTGAAATCCACTCAAGCCACCCTCTGCATCGCGCGCGACGCGTTCGATGACCGCGAATTTTTGCAATTCAGACGCCAGCGCTGCAAATGAAAGAACTGTGTGCGCTTCGCTCTGTCTGGCTCTGATCGCTGGAAATCTTAATATTGTCATTTCGCCCACTATTGCTCGGGAGTTGGTCAACGAGGGCGTTGTAGACACCCAGATTATGGATTCCGCGCCGCTTATTGCGGTTGCTGGCACGGAAGATCACCACTTCAATTGAAAGTGACGAACAGATAGGGCAGGCACACTGCTTCCACGGTTTGTCACTTAGCGTCCGCTTATATCTATCTCTCAAATCCTTGACCGCTTTCGCGCCCGGCAACTCGCCGATTGTCTCGCCCATGACGGCGGGTGTCGCATAGGCGAGCACCGTATCAAGCGTTTCTTCAAGTTCGGCCTGCCCATGATCATAGGATCTTAGCACTGCGAGCGCGTTTTTTTCCATCGCCACCAACTGTTCCTGGTTGAGGGCGCCGCGTTTGGCAAGCCTCATCAACTTGGGATTTTCGAGCGCCTGGGGTACTCGGATAGCGGTGTAATAGTCGAGTTTTCCTGACTTGTTCGGTAGATAATAATTCGATTTGGCGTCCTTGAAGGCACGGATCAAAGGTGATGTCGTGTCGAAACTCGTTACATTAAAGGGACCGAACGTGTCGATCTCGTCGGCTTTTGCAAAGCCGAGGATATGAAGACGTGTGTCTTTCGGGACCACCTCCCGGATTGCAGCAAGGCAGGCTTTGATCTGTGAAGCTTTCAAAGGGACTGTACCGCCGAGCGCCAGATAATCGTAGCCCATCGCGACCAGCCGCCGGGCGCCTTCAGCCATGCTTCCGGGCGACCATCCTTGGATGACACCCAGGGGCTTGAATCGATTGGACATATGCCGGGTCGAAGTTTGAAACGCCGACGCGTTCTCAAGCGTGATCTCGAAGCGCCGGCGAGCCTCTTCCGTGCCTCCCTCGAAACCTTTCAGGCTTTCATCGAAGTCAAAAATAATATGGTCGACTGAGCATCCGTGCGTAAATCTTGCGTCGTCGTAGAATTCCGCAGTGTCGTCGGGTGTGTATGGCGGCTTCTCTTCCTTGTGGTACGTAAATGCACCGCAGTCGCCAAAGATGGGAAGTTGTTCGAATTGCGGTCTGTCGAGACGCAGGAACTCGCGCGCTCCGACTCTACGAAAACGCATAGCCTGAGCTTCGGTGTATTTTCCGCCGACAGCAGCGCCCCCAACAATCCCGCGAGACACCAGCATTCCCTTGTAGGGTGCATAGCCCATAATCTCGTGCGGATAGGCATCGTCCCAGTAGGGGGTTCTCCCTTCCGAGTAACGATCCCTGAGGAAGTCATAACCGGGATCCACGTGATCGAGACTGTCAGCAAAAATGAATTTCATCGTGCTGGCCTCGATAGTTTGCGGTCAAGTTGCATCAGATGCTCTGCGAGCAATCGGTTGTGCTGTGGCGTCCCTTGGATTTCATTCCACTTCAATCCAAGGCCTTCCCATGTTCCTTCCGTCCACGCGCAGAGTGGTGCGATCCTCTGCAGCGCCTCTCGAACCTCGGTTTCGGGTGTCGACGAACTATCGGCTCGCAGCATGACCTGGTCCATAAGTGCGCCAACTGCCTTGATACCGGCTGAATGCATTAACCGGCTTTCAGTCGGTTGCTTGCCCCAAGCGTCTGGAAATATGTCGCGAACGGCCGACCAGTAGAGGACAAGCGCCTCATACATGGCATCTGGGTTATAGATGTCAGGGGCGAGATATTGGCTCAATGCGCCATAAGGCCCTTTGAGATTCTTCTTAATAGCATCAATGAGAGCAGTATCGTTGACCACACTCTGCTCGTTACCTGTGTCGGAGGCCCGGCGGATCAGCCGATAGAATGGTGATTTCTGTTGCCTATTAAGGAGGGTGCACAACTCGCTTGGCAGACGGTTCGCCGATAAATCCTTCGGCAAAAGTGTTCCGACCTCTGGAAGCAACTCGTTAATCAATCGCACATCAAGCGCTTTAACTTTATTGACCAAGATAAACTGTTCTCTGTGAACCTGGACGTCCTGAGATACGAAACCGACGACTGGAACTGGAAAACGGCTATCCTTGGCTTTTGCTAGAGCGAGCGAGCGCTGCTGCCCGTCCACAATCCAGGCGGCGCGATGGCCGTCCTTGCCGACCGGAATGCTCAGTGTCCCCGATTGAGAAACTTCAGTCAGGCCATTTGGCTTGGGGCCACGTGAAACGTCAAAAGTAACGCCGGAAGAAAGGGCCAAAGTTATCGCGTTTGGAAAGAGAACGGGGCCGCTGTCGAGAAACTCGATAATTGACTTCACGTGGCTTCGGATTTCCTTGCGCTGGAAACCCTTCAAGTCCTTCTCGTCTCGGTGAATCCGGCTAATATCGGCGATCCGAGTGAGGTCCGAACCGTGCAGGAAGAACGCGTATACGTCGACCCCGTCGCCCTGCTGCGTCCTAACCGCACGAACCATGAGATTGTTCGAATCAGCGCTCATATGCTTTCTCCTTCCGGATATCCGCTACAAGATTTGAAAAGCGCTTCTGCTCGCATGCGATGTTTAGTTCGTCGCGCAGTATTCGTAAAAGCGTTGTTGACCGCCCCCCGGCACGCGTCCAGTTGGTGCGAACAATGGATTTAACCTCTTCGTCCGACTTTCGGACTCCGGGCTTTGCCGTCGGGCGTGTCCATGTCGCCAACGATTCCTCGACTTGCTCGCGATGAACGCGGCTGGAAGCATGCGGGTTTTTGACGAGTATTTCTTCAACGAAGTGACGTGCTGCTCGCGATGCGAAATCCGATCGGGTTCCAGGTAAACTGCTTTCCGGACCATCCAGGCGATCATCATAAGGAAGACGAGCGCTTTCCAGTCGCGGATTGAGGTGGGGAACATTCCGCCCGCCAACGATCCTGATTCTTTCGCACAAACGGGTCGAGATATTGTCCAGTGCTGGTGCGACCATGCGCAGATAGGCCGAGGGCAAGGCGATCAGAATAATCCCGCTACTGCGATTGAGAGCCGCCCTCAAAGCCTCTTGGCCACCGAGCGCCGCCCACCAGTCTGCATCACCATGACCCTCGAGTTTATCGAGGACGCAATCGTCGCCGCCGCGAGAGACAGTAAGATTATATGAAGGGATTACCTGCTGGCTATGGATCAGTCCAAGCCCAGCAGAAACGATGTGAAGCTCGGCTTGAGCATTACGCGCTGCTAACTTGGCCTCGACGAACGAGCGACCACAATAGATATCTTCCGCAGGACCCCGTTCCTCAGCTTTTGCTATTCGGTCATTCCACGACTTGACGACAGCCTGCAAAGAACCCTGCGACAGGTCTCGGGCGCATAACAAAGGGCTGGGGGTAACCCGCTTTCTTTGCGTGCAGGCGGTGAGGACAATTGGCATAACGGGCGTCTCAGTGGGCGTCGCCCATTTACTGGAGTTACTAGGGTGATCGTATCAATAACTGCGAATTGCTCGTTAGGTCAATACAGAAACTGCAGGTATCGGTTAGATTGACCCAGGTTACTGCGGATTATGAAATCTCCTTCAATGCAGTTTCCCCATGATATCCAAGTTTTCATGTGATCTGGTTGCAATCATTCCGCTCAACATGGCAGAACCGGTCCCGATTGCACCGGCTCGAACGCGGCGCACGGTCTTGGTTTCTCGCCGCCGGGCGCCGGGCGTAATTTCTCCAGAACCGAGGATCTGCGGCAGTTGGCAGCACGTACGGAGTTGATTCACATGAACTAAGCCCTAACAACGTCGCCGATATTCTTGAAAAGGTGACGAGCGGACTTGAGGTTCGTTTCTTCAGCGCTAACGCTCATGTTTTGGAACTCCACGACGCTTACAAGAACGCCGCACAGAAGGAAAAGCGCCAATGATGCAGATCGCCCGATCAAGTATCTGGCGAGGTTCGGCTTGAGCTTCGACGAAGTGAGAGAGCGGCTGCGTGCAGCACCGCTCCCATAAAACGGCGAATGTTGGGCGCGGTTCTCTTCACACTTCCATCCAGACCTGATTGAGTATCTTGGCGGCCAGCGCGGCCTTATCCTGCGGCAGAAATCGCCCGTAGTGGCTTGCCACCATGTCCGGCGTATCCTGGATTGCATAGCTCGCTTGTTCGTAGGAGCCTGTCTGCTTCAGAATATGAGTGCCCAGGACCTCCCGGACGTTGTGCGGACCATAGGGAAGCAATCCCCTTATCGCGCCTCGGTCTGTCTAAGGATTATAGATACCGTATAGCTGGATTGTGAACCGCCATACTTCGTAAGATGTCCTTTGATCATATGCCGCAACCTTGCTGTTTGATTTTAAAGTTTTGACAAACAGCGCGCCCGGAACGCGAGCATTTCTCAACAAGACCGCACGGTGCCGTTCAGTGTAGTCATTCAGGAATTTATAGAGGTCAAGCAGATCGGGGAAAATCAGACGAAACGGCTTCGAACCAAAGAAAGACGAATTTGCGTTCTTGAACGCGTTGAAAGGAATGAGCACTTCCCACCCCTGGTCGCTGCCGCTCCAGCGGATTTCTCCGCGCTTCATATCCTCAAGACGCCGTTCCGATGTTGGGAAATGCCCAGGGGAGCAGACAAGAAGCTGTCGCAGGTTCGTTTGGCGCAAGCCGAGATGCAATCCAAGACGGAGCATCAGGAGCAAGCGAACCGCTTCTGCCGCAGGGACCGGATAGCGGTTCTCGTCGGGCAGTCGTTTAATTATCTCGTCCGTGATTATTCGATATTCGCCAAGTGGACTATCGGCTTCCAATACGCACGCGATCGGTCAGAACGGATCCCGATGAGCCCGCATCACGCGCTGGACCTCTCTGGAGCGGTGCGTTGCGTGCTTTAAGCACTCCGCACATGCGCCGTGCTAATCCTGCTGTGCAAAATCGATTTCTTCCGCTGTTATCAATCTTGGAACAGGTTGCAGACCTCTGGCTAATTCAGCATGTTGCCACATTCAACCGGGTTCGCGGCGTGTCATGCCGAGTATTGCGCTGAGCAAATCCTGCTTCCAGGATGTGTAAAAGCCGCGTCGCTTTTCTCGCCACTGAAGGTGCCAGTCCCAAATATTAGGAAAGACCAGCAAGCCGAACGTTATTTGCCGAAGAGGAATGCTGCGCCCCTTGACTTCACTATCTGGAGAAGAAGCAATGGCGCTCAACCTTTTGAGACGCAGTTTCTTCTCCCCAAACACCATTTCTCTGAAAACCGACTGATGTCAGGGTTGCTGTTTTAAACCGCACAAGGTTGGCCATTTCCTTCGCCAGAAGGGGAGGAGCGTCTACGACGCCAGCGAGCAGATCGGTCTCTTCGATAGAATCATCTTCATCCAGACTGTCTTCGTAATTCAAAGTTTCCGATCTGGTGCGTGGTGACAATACTTTGCCGTAAGAAATTCCAGGGAACCGGATCGCATATCTCTGTTTGGACGCCTTTCTCTGAAACCTGCGATAATCAGTTGAGCCCGATATGATCACACGCCGGACTCATTCGAGGATCTCTAGCCGTTTGCTAAAGGAACGCTGGTTAAAGTCGTCTGGCAACTGCCAGACAATGCGCCGCCGTTCGGCGGCTCTACAATCGCCGCCGAGGTCGTGGCCGTATCTTGATGGTGCCGGATGAGGCAGCCTGGATTTAGGATAGCCCTCAGGGAAACGATATCGTCTTTCTATCCTTGTAAGTACATCGAAGCTGTCGGCGGAGCGTGGCGGTTTCATACCATTCGCCCAGTTCGATATTGTACGGATATCGAAATCCTCATGCTGTTTCATAATTGCGCGGTGGAAGCGCCAGTAAGTCTCATCGAACCTGCGCATATGGTAATTCAAGGCCTGCTGAAAAGTCTGCGGATCTTCGGTCCACGCGAACAGCGGTTCCGGAAACTCCTTAACAGGATCCGCCGGCGCTAAGCTGGGCGACTTGGGTGAACAGGAATTCTCACCGAGGCGGGGGGGCGGTCCGGCTTTGGCAAACGGACGGCGGGGCAACGATCCTGTATTTTATGTTTTGAGGCAATATGATCGGCTTGGGGAACGCTATTGTCGACCCAGCGAATTAGGGCCTCCAGTGCAGGCCTGATACTATTCTTCAGCTTCTCCGCTAACTCACAATCCAACCGGCTTTCCGAGGCGAATGATTACCAGTCCATCTGGCGTCGGCGCACCGGCGGCTTTCTGTGCTGAACGATCAGATCATCGAGATATGACTTGGTCTTATCGAGTATTTCTTCGGAAACATGCGGCCTGACGCTTTTATCGCAGCATTCAGAGATCATATTCCGAAATTGAAGAGGTGAAGAAGTTCGTGTTTTCATTGCAGCCCAAATTGCTAATTGACCTGCTCTTTGCCGGGATGTGGGCTGCTAATGTGAATTAATTAATCAATTCGGCAGCTTACGGAAATTAGCGGTATGCTTGAGGTTCATCTGCCCTCAAAGCGAAATAAGCCGTATTCGAAATCGCTAACTCTGTGAACCGGTTGGTAATAATTGAAGACTAGCTTCCCCATACGTCTTGGGGGGGGATAATGCAACTCATCAAAAAAATCGAGATCAGCTACCTGCGCTCTCTATATCGAGCAACGTTGTCCAGCGTCGGCGATCTGAATATAATATTCGGCCGAAACGACAGCGGAAAATCAAACGTGCTCAGAGCACTGAGCCTTTTTTTCAATGGTGTTATCGATACATTAGATGAACTCGATTTTGATCTTGACGTTTCCGACGTTCGACCGGATCAAGCGCGCAAGGCCAAGGACCGACTGGCCATCTGGATAAAAATAACTTTCACAGTGCCACCGAACTACCGCCGTTCGCTTGGCGATGAAATAACGGTCCGGCGGCAATGGAACAGGGATGGGGCGATGTCTGAGCGCGTCTGGCCCACCGACCTCAGCAGAGTCCAACTCGCACAAGTTACAAAACTACTCAACCGAGTTGATTTCACATACATACCTGGCATCAAAGACAATACCATATACGCCGATCTTATTGAACGTATGTACATTGCCGCTGCAAAAACAACAGCTTTGCGCAAAGCGACCGATGATTTCATATCTGCCATCCAAAGTCAGACTACCGCCCTATCTTCAACGCTAAGTAATCTTTTTAAAAGCCCGTCGCGATTGGCAGCGCCAGCAGAAATGAGCAGTCTTTTTAGGACGTTGGACTTTGCTCATGGTGAGGAAGGGCATTCGCTTTTACGGCAGAAAGGCGACGGTATCAAAGCGCGGCATCTACCTGAGCTTTTACGATTCATCAACGAGAATGAGTCAGGGGCGAAGATCTTCATTTGGGGCTTCGAGGAGCCTGAAAACTCGCTCGATCTAGGAGCTGCGGACGCGGAAGCGAAGCGATTTGCAGAGTTCAGCGCTCGCGCCGACACGCAAGTCTTTGTAACGAGCCACTCGCCTGTTTTCTACCTTGCCGGCGATCATGGCACCGCTTCCATTCGACGGTTCTTCGTCAGCAAACAACGTCCAGAAGGCAAAGGAGAACGAATGCTTCCAAGCGATGCAGTTACGTCGATTGACAATATCGATGATGCCGAGCGCAAGATGGAAGAAGCAGGCCTTCTGCAGTTACCTTTCGTAATCCGGCGTCTTGCAGATTTGAATGATGAAAGGGCTAAATTAACCAAAGAGCGTCAAGACCTGGCCGCCAAATTACAAAAGCTCAGCATGCCCACCCTTTTTGTCGAAGGTAAGCATGATGTCGCTCTTTACTCGGGGGCAATCAAACGGCTTGGATACAGCAGAAGACAATACGATATCCGACCCCTGAACGGTACACCGAAGTCCGGTCAGCTATTGCGTTCAATTCTCCGCGATGGCGATCGCTTAGGAGGCGTTCCCACTTTCTTTGTACTCGATAATGACAGGGCGGGCCGACAGAGTTTTCAGGATCTCATCGGGGCGAAATCTAATGCTACCCTCGCAACAATCAACGCGGATATCACGGCGATGATATTGCCGTTCACACCTGAATTCATAAACTTTATGGCTCGTTACGGAATCCGAGAAGAACAAGCGTTTTTCACGGCTGAGTTTCTCTTCCCCGCTAAGGAAGCTGCGGACTTGTGCTCTGAACTCGTGGGGGGCAACGCTAATAATGGATCGGGTGACAGCCCAATCCACAATGACTATTTCAAGGGACTTTCTCAACTTACCGCGCTCAAACTTGCCCGAGAGCCGATCGGATCATCGGACTGGTTTTTCGCTCGTGGGGTCCCAGACAATTTGAAAGAGGCGTTCGAACGTAAAGCGAGGGATAGGCTTACAGCCGTTCATGTTGACGCGGTTGCAAAAGACATCGTTCGGCATCTCTTTAAGTAACATTCGTATAGCACCTTCTTCTTGCTCACTCTTCCTCGTTGCAGGAAGAAGGACAACAGATTATCGGCGCGCTGTAGATTGTTTCCGGACCTAAGATAACTTCATAATTAGCCTTACGCTACGCCACCTCCATTCGCACAAGCTATGTGATCAATTTTCAGTCACTTTGGAGGTCTAATTAGCAGGTTACTGGTTCTATTCCTTCAAGGCAAAATGGGCCATTTTGTCCATGGCGAGGGGCAATCGCCAAGATTCTTGACTGGCTAGCCCCGATTCAAGCTGCAATTTGGTTGAGAATTAAATCCCGCAGCCAGCTATGTGCGGGCTGTGAGTCTAAGCGCTTATGCCAACGCATACAGACAGAAATTTTTGGCGACTGAAACGGCAGTTCACTTATCGCCAAATTGGATTGCCGGCATATGGCCTTTGCAATGGGTCGCCGCATCACAGCTAGCAGGTCCTGGCTTTCGATTACAGAACTGCACCCTAGTAGTGGAACCGCATGTTTGACTTCTCGTGACAGTTTTTGTTGTTGAAGCCATGAGTCAACGAAGCCCACGTCATCACCAGTGGATGATAAATTGAGATGTGGTTTGCTGATCAGTTCGGTTGCAGAGATTTTGGTGTCTGGTGTCCGAAGATCTTTATGATGAACCACAACAAAATCATCGTTGCTGAGTTCGATAGAAGCAAATCTCTCGCGATCAACACCCGGTTTGCCAATAAATAAGTCAAGCTCTGAATCATCAATCAGGCGGTCAACGTCAATTGTTCCGCTCGGGCGTAAAATCAGCGAAATGCCGGGCGCGTGTGTTTCAACCATCTGAACAAGTTTCGCAGTCAGCGCAACTGCACTGCAATTGTCGAGCGCTACACGGAACTTGTTGGTCGCTGTTGACGGGTTGAATTCCTGAGCCTGAAGGCCGAGCTCAAGATAATTCAGGGCCTGACGAATTGGAACAGAAAGTTGTTCGGCGCGGGCTGTTGGCAGCATTCCTCGGGCCGAGCGTACAAAAAGGTCATCCTGAAGCGTGTGCCGAAGCCGGGCGAGCGCATGGCTGGCAGCAGGCTGGCTCATGCCAAGGCAATGCGCTGCACGCATGATGTTTCGTTCACGAAAGATCGCATCAAAAACACGCAGGAGATTAAGATCAATCTGATGGATATTTGGAAGCTTCATCGCCGCTATATTCTACTGGGTCATCGTCTACGGAATGCACAATACGCAGTAAGGCGTGAGATCAAAATGCACAATATGCATATTGATATGCATAGGTTTCAGTTCCGCCCGACAGTTGTTTCGTTCAAGACGGCAATTATCTGACATCTATTGTCATGTTTACGCATGTGGTTTTCGGGCCGCTGACGTCGCGTTTGAATACCGGAACTGATGACGGGAGCTTCTAAATGTCGTTTGTAAATGCAGTCCGCGCTTTGGCCTTTGCAGGATTATGTTTCTTTTCGCCGCTTGTAGCGCAGGCAGCCGAAATCACGGATATTCTTGGACGAAAAGTTGAGGTCCCCAACCATGTCGAACGAATTGTATTGGGTGAGGGGCGGCTGAGCTATGCTTTGGCGCTGCTTGATCGCGACAATCCATTCAAACGAATTGTGGGCTGGCAGAATGATTTGCGCAAGCTCGATCCGCATACATTTGAAGCCTATAAGAGCGCGTTTCCGCAGGTCTCTGACATAGCCTTGATAGGCCAGGCATCGGAAGTCAGCGTGAATGTTGAGACAATCCTTGCGCTTAAGCCGGATCTTGTCATTTTTAGCGTGGCAGGTGAGGGACCAAAGGCGCACAGCCCGATTGCTGATACGCTCGAAACAGCAGGCATTGCCGTTCTCTATGTCGATTTTCGCGTGAACCCGATTGAAAATACGCCCAAAAGCATCACATTGCTGGGCGATGCACTTGATCGAAAAGATGAGGCAAAGGCCTACGCAGATTTTTATAACAAGCATCTTTTACGGCTGACTGAGCGGGTTCGCACGCTTGATGATGCACAAAAGCCGACTGTTTTTGCAGAGCTGCTGCCCGGTGTCTGGCAAGCGCCCGGTCATACGACAGGCAAAGGCGGCCTTGGTCAATTTATCGACGTGGTTGGTGGACGCAACATTGCCGCAAGTGTTGTTCCAGGCGCAATCGGCGATGTGGCTGTCGAATATGTGCTGCAAGCTGATCCCGATATTTATATTGGAACAGGTAACCGCGCACCGGGCGTGTTGCTGGGAGCCGCAGTTGAGGAAGCAACCGCCCGTGAAAGCCTAACCACCATTCTGGAACGCCCGGAATTTAAAGAACTGAGAGCCATTCGTGAACACAAGGCACATGGGCTTTGGCACGACTACTACAATTCGCCTTATAATATCATCGCGATTGAGCTCATGGCAAAGTGGTTGCATCCGGATCTGTTTAACGATGTTGATCCGGCCAAAACCCAACAGGAACTGAATGAGTTTCTCGCGATCAAGAACGTCGGGACCTACTGGATTGATCCTGTTCAGAAACGCTAAGGCTACCAGATCATGGATGTCTCTTCGCGTATGAGCACACTTATCGAAGCTGGCGATGATGGCAGTTTCGATCGTTTGAAGACACGCTACCGCAGCCTTCGGCTGCGACGTGTAACTATTCTTCTGGTGCTGTGCCTGTTGCTGCTCGGTTCTTTCTGCTACGATATTATTACAGGCTCGTCTGGCATGACGGTGCCGCAGTTTCTTCGTGGATTGCTGCATCCGTCTGAGCTGTCGCCAACCGACAGAGTTATAATATGGAACGTGCGCTTGCCGTTTTCACTGATGGCGGTTCTGGTGGGCGCAGCGCTATCTCTGGCGGGTGCTGAGATGCAGGTGGTCCTTAACAATCCGCTGGCAAGTCCCTTCACGCTGGGCGTTGCTTCAGCGGCAGCGCTTGGTGCCTCGACGGTGATTGTTTTTGGGCTGTCGGTTGCATGGTTGCCTTATAATTGGCTGGTATCGGCTGCGGCTTTCATCTTTGCATTCAGCTCTGTGCTGATCATCGATGCGCTGGCGCGATTGCGCGGAACAACCATGGAAACGACCGTTCTTCTGGGCATCGCTCTGGTATTCAGCTGTAATGCTTTGGTGCTTTTGTTCCAGCTGGTTGCGACTGAAGATGTGCTTCAACAACTGGTTTTCTGGTCTGTTGGTAGTCTTGCACGCGCGGACTGGGAAAAGGTTCTGGTTCTGGCAATCGCACTGATCGTCGTTATGCCGTTATCCTTTGCATCATCAGGCAAGATGACCGCTTTGCGAATGGGCGAGGAGCGAGCCATCAGCTTTGGGATTGATGTAAAAAGGTTGCGTTATTTTGCTTTGCTTCGGATTAGTATTTTGTCGGCGATGGCAGTCGCATTCGTTGGCACAATCGGCTTTATAGGGCTGATCGGACCGCATATAGCACGCCTTCTGGTTGGAGAAGATCAGCGTTACGCAGTGCCTGCAAGCTGTCTTGTGGGGGCATTGTTGCTGTCCCTGTCATCCATTGCTAGCAAGACGGTGTTACCGGGGCTGATCGTCCCTGTCGGTATTGTGACGGCGCTTGTCGGCGTACCGGTATTCGTAATTCTGATTTTCAGAGGCAGGCCAGGCAGATGATAAAAAATGCGACGGGTCTGCGAATTTCGAATCTTACGTCTCGCTATGGCCGTAAAGAAATTATTAAATCATTGTCCATGGGCCCGGTTGAGCATGGTCAGTTCGTTGCGCTGCTTGGTCCGAACGCAGCCGGCAAATCAACCCTATTAAAAGCCATTGCAGGTGTTGGTTCTTTCAGTGGCACAGTCAGTCTGGACGATATCGATATGGCTTCAGTATCGGGAAGAACACGCGCCCAGCTGATTGCCTATATGCCGCAATCGCAGCCACCAGCGATTGGTCTTCCGGTTCTCGAAGCTGTGATCAGTGCGTTTGGTGGTTCCCGAGGGCGGGATGAGGCAATCGGCATGGCCTATGAGGCGCTCAATGACTTGGGTGCAAGGGATTTGGCTATGCACACTCTTTACGAACTGTCCGGCGGCCAGCGTCAGATCGTGGCGCTTGCGCAAGCAATCGTGCGCAAACCTGAAGTGCTGCTGCTGGATGAGCCGACCAGTGCACTTGATCTTAAGCATCAGATATTTGTCATGCAATCTGCCGCACGGCTGGCCCGTATGAAAGGCGGCATTGTGGTGGCTGTGCTGCACGATGTTTCGCTCGCTTTACGCTATGCTGATGTAATTGCTGTCCTGAAAGAGGGTGCACTTCATGCTTTCGGAACACCGCAGGATGTTGTTACCCCCGAGATGTTGGCAAATGTCTACGGTATTGAAGCACGCATCGAGACTTGCAGTCTGGGCAAGATGCAGATCATTGTAGATAGTGCATTGTAGAATACCTCACTAAAGACAATATTCTTTAAGACACCGCGTTTGCATAATTCTTTGCAAATGTACTTGTCGAGGGGGATCGACCTCACTTTTACAAAATAAATCACTTCACCGGCAGGCAAAGCAATACCGATATCTGGCTGCGAAATTCCACATCCGTACAAGAAATATTTCCGAACATTATCACCCGAGCGTCTCGGCCTGGAATTCTGTCAATAGCAATTGCTTAGCGCCATCCGCTTAAATTCTATTCTTGTTTATTTTACTCATGTTTTGTATGAACAAAAATACAGGTTGATGGCAGTGTTGCGCATAATTGATTGTGGCTTCAAATGGACGCAAAGTCTGACGAGATAGATACGCTTTACAGGGCTGAGCGTCAGCGTCTTGAACGTATGGTTGTTCGGAAAATAGGTGCGTCGAATGCGTCTGATGTTGTTCAGGATGTGTTTGTTCGTCTTTGGGGAAAGACCAGAGAGCATATTATTCTGACGCCTGCATATCTTAGCCGCTGCGTTCGAAACGCGGTCATCGACGTGATACGCGTTGAAAACCGACATAAAAAACTGCCAGAAATGCTGACGGAAGAGCAATATGCTGCACCTGTCGCAACGCCTGTGCAGATTGTCATTGCTATCAATGATGTTCGTCAGATCGATGCGGCAATCCGCTCCCTTCCCGAGCGGGCCAGACATATATTCCTTCTGAATCGCATTCACGGCTGCTCTTATGAAGAAATTGCTGACGCGCTCAATGTTTCATACAGCACGGTAGAACGAGATATGGCAAAGGCCATTCTTTCCTGTAAAAGCGCCACTGAGTAAAAAAGGCTGAGGGGCAGGTTGCAGACTAATCGCTGTATTGATGAGACGGTACGCGCGGTGCTGCTACCTTAATTTTTTGAGATACGCGGTGAAAATGGAAGAGCAGAACGTTGAAATTTTTGACCAAGCTCAAGCCGAAAAAGAGGCTGTAGCCTGGTTCACGCGTATGAATGGGAGGCCTTCGCGTGCTGATAAGCAGAATTTTCTGGCATGGCAGCAACTTCATCCAGGAAATGAAGCCGCTTTTCGCGTAATCAACGCTCTCTGGTCATCCAGTATTGCACCCGGCGCCGAAATAGCGCGCGAAGAAGCGTCTTCGCTCGCCGGTCATCTCAGTCGTATTGAAGAAAGACGCAAACGCAGACAATCCGGTAGCAAAGCGCTGATCGGAACACTGGCATTCATGGCTTTACTCGGAGGCAGCTGGATATGGCTTGAAAAGCCAGGCATTTGGCAAGACCTTAACGCGGACTACGTATCCGCGCGCGGTGAGAGGCGCCAAATTGTGCTCAATGACGGTTCAACAGTCTTGCTTGATGCCGATACGGCCATTGACGTTCACCTTGATGATGCTGTCCGTCAGATAAGGCTGTTGCGTGGTACCGCCTATTTCGAAGTCAAACCGTCGAATATACCTTTCATCGTTGAGGCAGCCCATGGACGTTCGAACGTTCTCGGCACGGCCTTTGATGTCGCTCTGAATGACGCAGGTGTTGAAGTAACGCTTGAACATGGCAGCCTGCGTGTTGAAGTACCCAACGCTTCGCAACAGGTCGTGCTCAAACCGGGTGAAGCGGTCGGATATAATGACCAGGGGCTTTCCACACCCCACAATGTTGAAATAGGCGATGCGTTCTCATGGCATGAAGGACGGTTTGTATTTAACAATACGACGCTGAAGGATGTGCTGCAAAAGATTGAGCGCTATCGCGAAGGCCGTATTATCGTTGTGGGGTCCGACTTGGGTGCCCGCCGCATCAGCGGTAGCTTTTCGCTCGACGATACCAATGCCGCTTTGTCTTCATTGCAGACCTCCGTCGGTTTCACCATGCGTAAACTGAGCGAACATCTGGTGGTGATTGGGCCGTAAAGGCCGCTTTCAGCAATTGGATAAAATAATTCATCTTTTTATGAGGGTGGCTTCGCTTCCCGACCGTTAAGTCTATTGAGAGGGGCGTGAAATCAATGCGCCCGCACCACAATGGATACGGGAAAGGCATTATGATGAATACCAGCGCCGGGACACGCAGATTCGCGTTGCTGCTTGCGACAACAATCCTGTCAGTCGCAACAGATGCTTCAGCTCTTCTCACAACAGCATATGCCCAGGCCGCCGCTGAAAAAGTGCATGATTTCAATATTAAGTCGAAATCCGTTCGTCATGCACTGAATGATATCGGCCGTATTTCCGGGGTAGCCGTCGTTTTCAGCGAGACGGCTTCTGCCTCTAAGGCAGCGAAACCAGTGTGGGGATCAATGTCCACGTCTCAGGCAATCGCGACGGCCTTGACCGGGACCGGGCTGAACTGGCGCTTTACGGATGCAAACACAGTCACGATAGTGGAACCGTCGGCCGCATCATCGGACACAGTAACTGCAGCTGACGGGACAACTGTTCTCAATACGATTACGGTTGTCGGACAGGGTGCTGTTACCGAAGGTTCCGGCTCTTACACAACAGGCGAAATGTCGACGGCGACGGGGCTGAACCTCTCAATCCGTGAAACACCGCAGTCGGTCAGTGTGGTGACGAATGCGCGGATACGGGACGCGGGTATGGTTACGGTTGAAGATGCCTTGGCGAATACGACCGGCATTACCGTTGGTGCAACGGGTGGCGAGCGAAGTAACTACTTTGCGCGGGGATTTCAGGTCGACAATATCATGGTCGATGGTCTCACCATAAGTCAGGATTCAGACGTTGTCGGCTCATCGACACTTGCAATGTATGATCGGGTTGAGGTTGTAAGAGGAGCAACTGGTTTGCTGGAAGGCGCCGGAAATCCATCAGCCTCCATTAATTTGGTTCGTAAACGCCCAACCGCAGAGCGTCAGATCATCGTGACAGGCACTGCAGGTCGCTGGAATAACTACATGGGAGTGCTCGATGCCGGGGGCTCCTTGAATGCTGCAGGTACCTTGCGCGCGCGTATGGTTACATCGCTCCAAGACGCGGATACTTTCACGCAGGATTATGAAAGACAGCGTCAGTTATACTACGGGATTCTCGAAGCAGATCTCACGGAAGATACGATGCTGACATTGGGTGGATATTACAACCGCGAGAAAAGCCCCGGAGCGGACTGGAACGGACTGCCAACGCGTCCCAATGGCAGTTTTTACGATTTTGATCGTTCTGTGCGCTCGAGTCCGTCCTGGACATATTGGAATAAGGTAAACACGAACGTCTTTGGTGAGATTAAGCATCAACTCGATAATGATTGGGTGATTAACGTAAAAGGCAGCTATCTTGACGCTAAGATGGATATGCTTGGGGCTTCATTGTATCGCTTAGATCCCGTCAGCGATGAATTACAATACAATATCGGCAAGTACGACTATCATCACAAACAGACCGCTTTTGATGTGAATGCTCAGGGTACATTTGATCTGCTCGGACGTAGCCATGAACTTTCAGTCGGCGGAAACTACAGGCGCAATATCAACGATGATGGCCCCGGTGGCTGGCCGTCCGAGTTTCCATTTCAATTTGATCCCTTCAATTGGCAGCAGTCGGTTGATGTTGCAATGCCTGAGTTCAACTACATGTGGGAGCGGCAGTCTAAAGAAATTAATTACGGACTTTATGC
>Ga0256883_1000185_pt1 | contig 19392 bp, 16 predicted proteins | sample MC6MC0491MT_FD_186337 | JGI IMG/M metagenome (GOLD analysis project Ga0256883, IMG submission 186337) | Metatranscriptome of enriched soil aggregate microbial communities from Iowa State University, Ames, United States - MC6-MC0491-MT... | ecosystem: Environmental > Terrestrial > Soil >...
GCGATGATCAGGGTATCGGCGAGTCGACCGGCGGATCGCGCGGCGGAGATGGCGGCGTTAAAGGTCCTGTTCGCGTCTCGCGGGTGGCCATGCAGCGCAATCAGGACGGCGGTTGGTGCGGAAGAGCTTGGGGTGGGCTGGGAGGTGTAGTAGGTAAGCGTCCCCGTGGCACCTGGGGGTGTGAAGGTGGTGAAGCAGGCGGGGGCGGCCGTGGTGCAAGCTTGGGGAGCGGGTGGCAACGTGGCTGCTGCGGCTTCTACGCCACTCGAAAACGTGATCGTGGCCGCTGCGGTAAGGATACTTAGCGCCCGTGCAAAGGTGCCGTACCAATGGTTTACGCGCGTTGTGTGGGCAAGGAACATGGCGGCTTTGCGGCTCGAAAACGTCGACGGGGTGCAGAAGACATTAGCACTAATGGACGCAGTCAGAAAAAGGTATCGCCTGAGTGATGTACAATCCGCTCCGCATCAACAGTCGGGGCGTAGCGCAGCCTGGTAGCGCATCTGCTTTGGGAGCAGAGGGTCGTGAGTTCGAATCCCACCGCCCCGACCAAAAATTCTAGCCGCCGTGACTAACGTCACTTGCGGTTTTTTTTTCGCTGCGATGCCGAGTTTTCGCATGGGCTCAACTGTTGTAGGCAACCATCAAACTTATTCTTCAAGCATTGCGATTAGCTCGAATTCAATTTAAATTGAAAGACAGTACAAAATCTTACACCTGACGTATTAATCATAGGTGATCCATTTGAAGATACGATCTTCATCGAGAATATTTCTTACCGTTGTGTACGCACTTGTCCTACGCGAAATGCAAGGTCGGTTCGGAACGCTGCGAATGGGTCCCGTTTTCACCGTCTTAGAGCCTGCTCTTCATATCTTGGGTTTTACGATTTTATACGGATTACTCCACGACGGCACTGTTGCCGGCGTTGAGTACCCCGTATTTTTACTCATAGGGATGGTGCCATTTTTACTGTTTCGAAATGTCGCGTTGCAGCTTATGGAAAGTCTTGAGGCAAATCGCGCGCTTTTTTCTTACCGTCAAATTCAGCCTTTTGACACCTTTGTTGCAAGAGTTCTGGTTGAATTCACACTCGCGGCAACAGTATTCTCAATGCTGTTTCTAGGGTTTCTTTGGTATGGTCTACATATCACTATAGAAAATCCAGTCGAGTGGATCATGGCGATTCTGCTCGGCATTGTATTCTCGTTTGGAGTGGGTTGCATCTTTGCTGCGGTAGCACAAGCAATGCCGCAGGCTAAAATTCTAATGCGACTAAGTTTTTTTCCACTTTATTTTTTGTCAAGTGTCCTATTTTTGCCATCTCGGTTTCCTGCCGAGTCAATGCCTTATCTCCTTTGGAATCCGTATTTCCACATAGTGGAATTAATAAGGGAAGGTGCAATTCCAAACTATCCGATAGCATATGGCGTTTCGGCAAATTTTGTAATTAGATCGACGCTAGTTTCATTGTTTCTCGGGCTTGGCTTATATCGAGCAAGAAGGCTCGCAATGATGCGTTTATAACCATGCTTGTTATTAATGATCTCACTAAGTCGTATCTCACGCCATCTGGGCGAAAGTACATATTCAGGAATCTTTCTTTAGTTGTCCCGCCGGGGAAAAATATAGCGCTAATTGGGCGAAATGGCGCTGGAAAATCTACGCTCATGCGACTCATTGGTGGCGCAGATAATGCGGACAGCGGAACAATAAAAACAGACAAGAGTATTTCGTGGCCTGTGGGACTCGCCGGCGGATTTCAAGGCAGCCTGACGGGGCGGGAGAATGTGAAATTTGTTTGTCGAGTTTATGGTGCAGTTGACTCGGTGATGCGTGAAAAAATAGCGTACGTCCGCGATTTTGCGGAAATTGGCAGTTGGTTTGACGAGCCTGTAAAAACGTATTCCTCCGGAATGCGATCGAGGCTGGCATTCGGTTTAAGTATGGCCTTCGATTTCGATTATTACTTAATAGACGAGGTTATGTCCGTCGGCGACGCACAATTTAGAGCTAAATGTAAGAAAGTATTTGAAGAAAAATTGAAGTCATCGAACATAATATTAGTGACTCATTCGATGGGCGATGTAAGGTCTCTTTGTGATTTAGTTCTACTAGTTCGAGAAGGTGCAACGACCGTTTTCGAGGATATAGATGAAGGAATTAAGGCTTATCAAGCCGGGTGAAGATGAGTATGAGGTTAAATAAACGACACTTCTATAGCCTTTTTTTATGGACCGTAGCTGTTCCGTTCACCGTTTTCCTCGCCTATCTGATATTTTTGTCGAACGATAGGTATGTCAGTTCAACACAAATTGTTGTGCGCCAGTCAGGAAGCGAAAGTGGACGCTTACCGGGAATTGCAGTTCTCCTTGGAAGTGCCAACACTACCTCTAGGGAGGAAACTTTATATTTAAAGAGTTTTGTGACTTCCATAGACATGCTCAAGGTATTAAATCAAAAGCTTGACTGGAAAAAACATTACTCTAGACAAACTAATGACATTTTGTTTCTTCTTGACCCAGAAGCGCCTGTCGAGGATGTACTCAAATTCTATAATCGCATGATTACGGCGCACCTTGATGAAACCAATGGACTATTGCAGATATCAGTCCAAGCATACGATCCAAATTTCTCGCGTTTGGTTTTAGAGACAATTCTAGAAGAGAGTGAGATCTTTGTTAATGAATTGTCTCATCGCATGGCCCGCGATCAGATGAGTTTCGCCGCAGACCAGCTTGATTTGGCCAGAGAAAATCTCCGGGAACAGCAAACCGAACTTATCAGCTTCCAGAAAAAAAATAATGCATTTGATGCCCAAGCCGATGTGTTGGTCCGTTCGGAGGTAATAGGCGAAATTGAATCCGAGCTTACTAGGCAGCGGGCTGAACTAAACGCTTTACGCGCAACATTGAACGAGAATGCACCTCAAGTTAAACAGCTTCGACAGAAAATATCAGGCGCACTCCTTCAGCTGGAGAAAGAAAGACGTATGGTCGTCTCAAGTGCTGATACGAAGCAATTGAATATGATTGCATTGCAATACAGAAATCTAGTTACAATGGCTACTATTTCGGAGGAGGCCTACAAGTTAGGTGTAACCGCTCTTGAAAACGCAAGAATTGAAGCTAGTAAGAAAATGCGTAGTTTGGTTATTGTGGTGAGTCCAAATTTGGCTGAAATGCCCCTCCTTCCGCAACGTCTTTACAATCTGGTTTCTGTATTACTCGCTTTGTTGTTGATATATGGAATACTGCGGTTCGTAGTTGCAACCATTAAAGATCACCGAGACTAAAAGCGAAAAATGAGGGCATTTTTAATCAGACCATGGCTTTTACTCAACCTGGGTCGTAGTTACCGTACCGCAGTTCTAGCTGCACTAATCCTGTCATTATCTGGATGTGGGTTTTTGTCGGGCGCCGGACCATACGCTAGTTCTATAGCTGACGGATCTCAAAACGATCAGGGTTACACACTGGTTGACCTTGAGCCTAGTACGCTTAGACCCTATTTGAGACCAAAGGATCGCGTACTTTCATCGAATGTTGCGAAAGTATTGACGCCTGACGTGATGTTGGTACCCGGCGATGTAATAAAGGTTCTAGTCGCCGATAGCGTTCAGGGCGGCGTAATTTTCGCTCCGCTCGCAAGCGGTGGAACAGTGTTTCAAAGCATTAGGGTCGATGCGAAGGGGAACATTTCTATTCCTTATGCTGGACGATTGCCCGTCGTGGGCCTTACGCTGCCGCAGGTCGAGGCGACTGTGTCACGAGCACTGAGTGGCGTGGTAGCTGAACCGCAGGTCCACATAGAGTTGGTAGGTGATTTGTCAGGTTCAGTACTTGTGGCGGGCGCTGTCAAGTCACCGGGTCGATTCTCAGCATTACAAGGGCCGCTTACCCTTTTGGACGCCATAAATATGGCAGGCGGTCCTCAAATGGAGCCTCACCTAGCGACGATTACCGTGCGCACGGGGTCGTCAGTGATGAGCTTCAACTACCAAGAAGTCTTGGCCGGCAACAATATCTCGATTCCTCCCCGATCCGAGATCGTCGTTGAGAGAGCCAAAAAGAGATTTGTAGCGATGGGTGCAGTAGGCAAACCTGGGCTTCATGACATGCCGTCCGAGTTTCCATCCCTTCTCGAGGTGTTGGGTGAAATCGGGGGGTTAGACGAACGCTCTGCCGACCCCCGCGGCGTTTTCATATTCAGGATGTCCACATCTGATGGAGTTGTTGCTCCGCAGGCCGAAGTTATCAGACTCAATATGAGGAGTCCAGGAGCAATTTTTTTGGCGAGGCAATTTCTAATACAGCCCGAAGATGCGATCTATGTAACCAATGCTGCGGTGTATGAGTGGCAAAAGATCATCGCGCCAATTGCTCAGACGCTTGTGTTTGGGCAGCGTCTCGATGCTCTTTAGATATTCGCTGGTGCGAAAGAATAAAACTGAAGCAATTTCACCCACTATTTATATAATACACAACGTAAATGGACTTAAATAACGACGCTGGCGAGCATCGAAAGTTGCTCGACATACTTTTTCGATTGTCTAAGGAAGTCGAAGTGAGTGCAGACGAATTGGCAATTGTTGATGATGCAACAGCCCATGTCTGCCAAAGCTTTGTTGAAAAGAAATATCGAGAAGTCATCGATGCGAAAGGGTCTTCGGGACCTGCAATAGTGCAGCATTTCGAAGGCTACTTGAGGGCGGAAAGCGCGCTAAAACTATTTTTAGCGAAACAACTCTCTGAAGTAGACTTCAATAAGTTCCTAAATAGCGAAAATTTGCCTAGCTATGTCAAGAGCTTTTATCGAGGAATCGTTTGCTATAAGTCTGGCCTTGTGCGAGAAGCCTATGCTTATTTTGCAGAGACACGAATAGCAGCAAATCAAATGGTCCTAACTTACGCCAGATTCATTGATGGCTCAATAAGAGGGGCGATGTCTGCGATCACGATAGATGAAATGGAATTGATTTATCCTAAAGATTCGGAGGTATCTGCCGATGCAGATTTTCCCTACATCTTAGACGAAAAGTCAACTAGAAGCCGTTCATGCCATGTTGTCGCTTGTGACTATATTTATTGGGAAAAATACAGCAAGTTATTTAAGCGATGGAGCGCTTCACTTGTAGCCAAAATTGATGTCTGGCTCGTGCCGGTCAACTTCTCTTTAGAACAGCTAGAAGAGCTTCGGTCAGATAATCCGGAGATATACGTCGCTCAGGATAATAATTCTATAAAGAATCTTATACCTTATTATACTATGGTGAGATTTATCCTAGCGGAAAAATTACTGCGGCTTGGTAAATACGATTCTGCCAGCTGCTCAGATATTGACATGTTTGTGGACACAAATGCCTTCGAGAAATTTGTGTATGAATGTGAAGGTGGTGGATCCGGGGTATTCTTGCGGGGAGCCTATCCTTGGAGAAGCACGGGCGCCGAATTGACCGTATGGAAAGGAGACGCCGGCAGAAGCCTTCTGTCTTGGATGGTGGCATACTTTAAGAAGGTCTTCAGGCCAGAAATTACGGGACGAAATAGGCAGTGGTGGATAGACCAGTTCGCTTTAGCTCTTTTTGCCGACATGGAAACATTGCAGACTGACTTCTGGATGAGTGAGAAGTTAAAGTTCAACATAATCGATAATTCTGCTGTTCCCACGCGCAGTCCCACTAAGGATAAGTTGTCCAAAGATGATTTCGTCGCCTTATATGGAAATGGCTAGAAATATTTTTAGTAGGTCTCCCTCATGCCGCATCAGTATTAGGAAAATGGTCGCCGAAATCTCTTGCAATCTTTAAAGCCCATTGCTAATACTGTCGGGAAAATAAAATCAGGTATCGAATCTGCCATTCTCGCGTTGACACGGTGGACCCTTCATGAAATGCGAACACTTAGGGGTCGAATACATTCGCTTGAGCGGGATGCCCAAGCCAGCGTGTATTGGTGCATACCAAAGATTAGCAGTTAAGCAATTCCGGTAAGAAAAGTTGCAAGCTTCTCGAGGGATTTTTGATTTCCAAAATTCTCAATAGCTTTTGCCTGATCGCGCTCTCGTTGCTTTCGGTCGCCAAGAATATCAAATTCCCATCTTTCGAAGAACTCCATAATTTGGGCTGGGAGCTTGATAACGGTAGCAGGAAAATCTTTCCCTAAGCATTCCATCCCAAGCGGATTGGTGAATAGTCGTTTACCTGCGAACACGGCTTCAACACTTTTAAAATTTAAGCCACCCTGCACTAAAACTGGATTCAATGAAATGTCGATTTTGCTATAGAAATCGGCCAAGTTATTGACAAAGCCCAATGCAATCACTGAGGAGGAGAAAAAGATTTTTTGCTGAATCGCGTCTGCGTTGCAGATCGATCCAGCGATGTATAGCTTGCTTCCGGGTGAGTATTGTTGAATGGTGGGCCACCACTCATTAAGTATAAGCTCGAGAGACATTACATTAGCGTTCATCCTTCCGCCAATGAAACCAAACATCAGTGGCCTGCCAGGAGGACGGGGCCTCGGCTTCGATAATGCATAATCGAATCCGGCCGACGCCGTGATCACCTTTGATTTTTTTAGTTGTTCTTTGAGCTCTCGCTCGTCAGCATGAGAAATTGCTATGACCGCGTCGGTCGAATCCAGCATTTTGAGTTCAAGATCTTGCTCTCGGCGCGAAGAGAATAGTGGACGCTCGGTCCGATTTAGCAGCGACCTGTTTCTCACATATTGAACATCGTGTGTGTCACATAGAAGATGAAATTCTTCGCGCGCAGGTTTTATGTAGTCGACGCAGTCCAACATCCAAGCGTAAGATACAATAATCGAATTATATCTGTTAGCCAAATATAGCGAGTTTACCCAACGTTTGCAAGACTCGGTCGGTTTGGTAAATTTTCGCTCGGAGAAGAGATCAGGAAGGTTCTCATCACGATCTATCATCCTACGCCATTTCTTTTCGATCCAGCGAAGCGTCGATTTAGGTTCGGTAAATTTCTTTCTGTTATTTTTGTAAATGTATACGTTATTGCACACTATCCCAAGGGAAGCTTTAATGTGCTTTTTAGATGCATTTTTAGGCAAAGTAACAAGAACATCAACTAGAAACCCACTCTTTTTTAAATTATAGAGCAGGTTAAAAGCTCTTTGGTGGGATCCAAGGCTCAAAGGAAGTATTGCGCCCGGAAAAACCAGGAGGATCGTTGATCTTTGGTTACGGTTCTTTCCATCTCTGAGTTGACCGTTTTCGTCAAGATATTTGACATCCTTCGTACCTACTGAAAAACAGGCGTTCAGAAATCTATCATCGGGGACATGAAAATCGGGTGCAATGATTAAGAGTTGTTCGACTTCACTTATACGGGCAAACGATTCGTCTGATTTGTCCAAGTATGAGACGTTTGACCCGGGTACGTTTGGAACTGTCTGTTGTTGGCAGTATATGAAGATCCGAGAGTTCGTCTTGGCCTCGATAAGTAGGTCTAAAGATTTGAGCTGTGCATCGGACGCGATTGAAAGGTAAACGATGAAGTCATCTGAGTTAAGCATGGATTTTTTTAATGTATTAGGTTGCCGTAGATATCGACCGTTTTTGTGAATCTCTCGTCAGATTCAGTCGCCGTTTCTGAACGGACCAGCAAACTTAGACAATTTTCGCGCTTGTAGTCGTTGACGTGTAAGATTTCAAAATCATCAAAGTCAAAATGAAATTTGCTCAGTTCTACGATCCACTCTTGCGTTATTGTTTCCCGATTTTTACGATACGAAAGATCGAGCTTTTCTGAAAACTTGAGGTCTACATATATAAATAACTTGACGCATTTAGTTCTCGGATTCTGGAGAGGTTCTATTTTATAACTTGATTCCAAGTTGATTCCTAGCTGCATCGCGAGTACTCTACGAGTCTGATCGGCACAATTCGGGATGACTAAATTATGACGAAGAACGTAGCACAGATATTTGATTAGACGCTCGCGATTTACAGTAAAATCGATCCCTGCCGTAACGTCTTGAAGGCTATATGTTAAACCGCAGCTCGAGTATATTGATCCACCCAAGCTCACAACTGGACGGTCAGCTATCAAAGCTTCTAATCCGACGGTACTATTAATAGTTATAACTAGATCCGACGATATAATAGAGTCATTCAAACTTGCGTTGTCGTCGATAGTAAAGTGCTGAAACTTAGGTATGTTGCTATCAATCGTAGGGTCTTCCTCTGGATGAGGTCTAATCGTAATTTCGTAAGCGCGTCCAAGGCGATCAGTCAATTCTTTGTTGACCTGTAATAAGCACTCCCTCATTGTGTTGAAAGGACAATACAGGATGATATTAGTGTCGTGTTGCACCTGCATAGGAAAGAAAATACTTAGATTCTCGGTTGGACTGGCTTTTGGACCGCGCAGAGCTTCTTGCAAATTAAACACTACACTCGCGGTATCTCTTTCAATCTGACTGGGCTCGGTTAAATCGAGAAGGGTAGGGGTTAGATTGCGGAGACTCGAAGCACCATTGACTCCTTCGCGATCTATGAAGAGTGAGTCTTTTACCAATCCCCGCTCCATAAATGCGCTGGGGATATTCCGAATCTCGCAGAGAGTCCTAAGCACGTTGGCCGTAAATCCCGTAAATCCATTCCAGATTACACACTGGTCTGGTTTAACTTCCTCGATTATTGCGGTTATTGCGTCTAATTGTGTTCTCGCATCTAGCAAAGTCTTTTTGATCTGTCCTGGCCATAAAATATGGGGGCGGCGAAGCCCTTCCACCCGAAGCAGCTCCGAGTACGTTATGTCACCTACAGCGATATCATTTAGCTTTCTAAGCTCAGTGGCGTTTGATTTTCTCTCTCCAATATGCTTTGACAGAGAAACAGTTTTGGCCCCTAAGTTAGTAAATAATCGACCTTTCTGTATTTTATAAACTAAAACAAATGGTTCATGCCCACACTCAATTAAAGCAATAACAAGGGATTTTATTCGGCTCTGATTTTCGTAGTGATCACCGCATTGGATAAGAAATCTCATATTGTTATTTCGTAAATATTGTGTAAATGCTTAATCAAAGTTTTTCAATATTTGTGTTGAGATATGCGGCGTTTAAAGATTTCTTTTCGATCAGATGAGATAGCCAGTGGTAGTCGTTCAGTATAGATTTGATTTGATGTCCTGATGATATGCTGTAAAGGGACACATTAGTCCCTAATTTAAACCGAGCTTCTTCCATGTGTAACTTATCAAATCTATCTTGAGAACTAAAAAATAAAAATTTTTTGCCTGTGTGCTCGAGTACCCTTGCGTATAGATCGGGAATGCTATGTTTTTTTGCGCCCATAAATCCTGTATTTCGTTCTCCGTCGACACCTAAGCGCAATTCTGGATTGAATGCGACTATTGTTCCAGCGTTCAAATATGTTCCAAACAGGACGGCACCATAGCCACCCATTGATGCGCCGAACGTTGTTAGATGTTTGGGGCCAAGAAAATCATGAATTTTCTTCATTTCTTCTAATGTTTCTGCGATAGAAGTTCCAAGTCCAGGAATCCCATCGTTGTACCAAGAATTTGTGGGATCACTTATAAAGACGCGGGAGTATGCGATACCGGCGAAGAGATCAAAGGTGTTGTACTTATACGGCGGGAAATCAACAGGGGAGAATGTTGTCAGGCACTCTGCACTCTTGCGCTTGATCACTCGTACGTACGGGGTAATTATTTCCTGCTCGACGTTAGGACTGCTGGACAATAAGCTAGAAATTCTTAGCTGCGATGAGCATGACTTCACGTTCACATTCCGAAATTCTATCCAATCGCCTGACCGTGGGTTTGGATCCAAAAAATCGTTGATTCGCAATCTCAGAACAAGCGATGGACGAAGCTCTTCAAAGTTTAGCAAGACGCTCACATTTCGCCATTCCTCGTTTAGTTCGAGCTCGAATTTGATGGAAGGTCCTCCACTCTCACCTAGAGAAAAAGGGTCGCTTAGCTCCTGATGCGAGAAAGTATGAAAGAACTCGACCGTAATTCGCCGTTTTGTTGATGAATACTGTGGTCCGCATCTTAGGTCAAGCGTGACTATGTAGGATGTTCCCTGTTCCTGATACTTAACCGCTGCTGCGATTTCCTCCATCTGCGTTGATAGCGGAATTCGCCCGATTCGAATTGATGAGTCGGGATTTCCCTTTTTGTCCATCGAACTATTATTATCTAGTTCGATAAATGCTCCGAGCGCCTTACCACCTCGACGAGCGATCCAGGACTGCGAATCCACAGCGATTTTCTTACAAGTGCCGAGTTGCATCTGATCATCCATTGTCGGCGACATCTCGCCCGTAGTGATCTTCGAATCTGACAATATCATCTTCGCCTAAATAAGTTCCTGACTGTACCTCTATTAGCTCCAGCGGTATTCGCCCAGGATTCTCCAGGCGATGAGTCTTTCCAAGTGGAATATATGTCGATTCATTTTCTGCAAGTAGTTTTACGCACTCGCCGTTAGTTACTCTCGCAGTACCCTTGACGACGATCCAGTGTTCAGCGCGATGGTAGTGCATCTGTAGGCTAAGTCGTGCCCCTGGCTTAACTACTATCCGCTTTACCTGAAATCGTTCTCCTGTATCGATCCCTTCGTATGAGCCCCATGGTCGATTTACTCGCCGGTGAAACATAGATTCAGCGCGTTTTTTTGCTCTAAGAATTGCCACGAGCTTTCTAACATCTTGAGCTGATCGACGATCGGCCACCAAGACCGCATCTGGCGTTTCGACCACAATGAGGTTATTTGCTCCAAGTACAGTGACGAGCCGGTGCTCAGCTCTAACATACGTGTTAGAGCTATCCATGACGATTGCGTCTCCACGAACGTGATTACCGAACTCATCCGTCGTGCTCTCGTCAGCTAGGCTCGTCCAAGATCCTATGTCGCTCCATCCTAAATTGTCAGCAATGACCATTACAGCATTTGGAGTTTTTTCCATGACGGCATAATCGATCGAGACATCAGCGGCCTTGGAGAAATTGTCTGCGCACAAACGGAGAAAATCCTTATCACTTGTTCCGAAATCCACAGATCTTTGTACGCTGTCCAGAACATCCGGAGCGAGCGTTCGAAATTCATCAATAATCGATGCAGCTTTGAAAAGGAATATTCCTCCATTCCAATAGTGGTTCCCGGATCGCAATAGTTCTTTCGCCTCAAGTTCATTTGGTTTCTCGACGAACTTATCGACTAATCTGATCGACTCACTTCCAAGATATAATTTATCTGCGCGTATATAGCCATATCCCGTGTGCGGATCGGTGGGCGTTAATCCGAAGGTCACAATTTTTCCGGCCGTTGCCGGTGGTATTGCTTGTTGAATGGCTTCGATGAATGCCGCGTCGTTTTTAACGACGTGGTCTGAAGGGAGCACAAGCATGAGTGCGTCTGGACTGGCCTTTGCGATCAGGACTGCGGCCGCACAAATTGCAGGTGCAGTGTTCCTAGCGACCGGCTCAATCACAATCCGTCTATCTCGAGCGGGCAGGTTCGCCAGCTGATCACCTGTTATGAACCGATGCTCGTGGTTGCAAAGCAACATTGTGGCCGCGACATTTGGAATCGCCTCTACTCGAACGACCGTGTCCTGCAGGAGCGAGCGTTGACCCATCAAATCCAAAAATTGCTTTGGGTAATTTTCACGTGAAAGTGGCCACATCCGAGTGCCAGAGCCACCGCAGAGAATGACCGGAGATATGGTTGTAAGCAGCGCGCCGTCTGGGATTTGTTTCATTATGTTTCTCGATTTGGCATTTGCCTGATTGTAACATCCTAAGCTTATTTACCAAATGAAGTTACACTGTGATTAGTTTATATGGTTGATTTTCTACCAGGTCTTGGCGCTAGGCTGGCCGGTAAGACCGTTGAGATTACATAGTTGTGGTAGCTAGCGTTGGGAATGGAAAGACGATGTGGAATGTTGACGATAATAGTCGCGATCTTTTTTTCTTTTGCGGTCCATGTGCAATTGAATCACGCTCGTTCGCAATTGATACAGCGCTCGAGTTAAAAGAAATCTTCAATGCTGCGGGAGTGCTCTTTTGTTACAAATCTTCGTTTGATAAGGCGAACCGTAGTTCGGGATCTAGCTTCCGAGGAGTAGGCATCGACGCCGGACTAACCATGCTCGGAGAAGTTAGATCCTTAGGAATTCCAGTGATCACAGACGTACATGAAGCTTGGCAAGCGAAACCTGTCGCTGAAGTCGTGGACGTCCTTCAAACCCCTGCTTTCCTCTGCCGTCAGACCGATTTCATCAGTGCCGTGGCCGCAACCGGAAAACCAGTGAATATCAAGAAAGGGCAGTTTGCTGCGCCGTGGGACATGGCAAACGTTGTGGACAAAGCCAAGGCTGCTGCTAGGGTGGCTGGAGTAGACGACAGTCAGATCATGGTGTGCGAACGCGGTACCACTTTTGGCTACGGCAACCTGGTCGTCGACATGCGCGGCTTACAGGTCATGGCGGAAACGACAAACGTCCCCGTTGTTTTTGATGCAACGCACTCTGTTCAGCTTCCGGGTGCTCAAGGTACGTCGAGCGGTGGTCAACGCCAATACGTGCCTCATCTTGCGCGGGCGGCAGTTGCAACAGGTGCTGTCAGTGGTGTATTCCTCGAGGCACACCCTGACCCCGATAGCGCCCCTTGCGACGGTCCTAATATGATTTCGTTTAAGGATCTGCCGAAGTTACTGCAGCAGCTCAAAGCTTTGCATGCTATTGCACGGGCAGAAGCCTGATGCGTTGTGTTGTCGTCATACCCGCGCGATATGAATCAACTCCTTTGCCCGGTAAGCCACTGGTGGATATCGCGGGGAAGCCCATGATCCAGCATGTCTACGAGCATGCCCTTCTAGCAGAAGGTATCGACGATGTGATTGTGGCTACGGATGATATCCGTGTGCTGGACGCGGTAGCGGGATTTGGCGGCAAGGCCCTAATGACGCGTCTGTCACACCAGTCAGGCACCGACCGCCTGGCTGAAGTGGTGCATGTTCTCGATGCAGATCTCTACGTGAATCTCCAGGGCGATGAGCCACTTGTGCGGCCTGCGGACATTGAGCTGCTGGTTCGGTCCATGACCGAAGATGAGTCTGTGCATGTGGGCACGCTGTATCACGAGATTGCAGCAGAAGAGGCGTTGGACCCAAACAATGTGAAGTTGGTGTGCGCGCAGAATGGCGATGCACTTTATTTCAGCCGTGCCCCTATCCCGTTTCCGCGTGATGGTCGCGAAAAGGCGGTGTACTCGAAGCACGTGGGTGTTTACGCTTACCGTAAGGAGGTGCTTGCAGCCTACGCTAGTCTCGAGCAGCCGCTTATGGAGAGGATGGAGAAGCTTGAGCAATTGCGTCTGCTTAGCGCCGGGTTAAAGATCCGGGCTTATCAAGTGTCGCCCACAGGCCCGGGCGTAGACACGCCTGCATGCTTGGAGCGCGTTCGTGCGATCGTCCGTGGCGATGTATGTTTGCCGGCGGAAAATTTAGAAGGTAGGTTGGCCGCCATCAAGTTGGTCGTCACCGACATCGACGGTGTGCTCACTGACGGCAGCATTTATTACGATGCAACCGGCGAGGCGTTGAAACGGTTTCATGTGCGGGACGGTCTGGGGATACGCATGCTGGAGGAAACCGGTGTACGTGTGGCCTTTTTATCTGGACGTGACTCCGCCTCGCTGCGTAAGCGTGCGAGCGATTTAGGTGTCAGTCTTTGTTCTTTCGGTGTGAAAGATAAAGCCGTGGCAATTCGTAGCCTTATGGAGGCCGCGCAGGTTGTAGCTGACGAAGTGGTTTGTATCGGCGACGACTCAATCGATCTCCCGGCTTTTCAAGCGTGTGGTATTTCGTTCGCAGTGGCGGATGCTCCCGACTATGTAAAACGTGCTGCGACGGCAGTTCTTGATTCGAAAGGTGGTGAGGGCGCTTTTCGAGAGTTGTCCGATCGGATCTTGGCGGCTCAAGGTAAGCAGGCAGTGTTTGAAACCGCCGATGGATTTGCCCAAGTAATGATGCGAGTGAGCCAGTAGGCTTTCAACAACGGATAGGTGTAATGAGCGCAATTGACGGAATCGACGCAGTAAAGGCGACGCACGCAACCGAGGTGGGTGTGCAGGTGATCGATATGGAAATTCAGGCGCTTCGCGATATGTGCGATCGCTTGAAAAGTTGCGATATGTTCGAGCGATCTGTCGACATGATCCTGAACAGTTCGGGTCGCGTCGTAGTAATCGGGATGGGCAAATCCGGGATCATCGGTAAGAAAATTGTGGCGACGCTCGCCTCGACCGGTACGCCGGCATTTTTTGTGCACCCGGGCGAAGCTTTTCACGGTGATCTGGGCATGATCCAGCCGGAGGACGTCATCATCATGATCTCCAACAGTGGTGAGACGGAAGAGCTAACGCGGCTGATCCCGTTCATGAATTCCAATCGGATCATTGCCATGACAGGCGGTCTTGATTCAACGTTGGCAAAGGGTGCTGAGACGGTACTCGACATCTCTGTGCCACGAGAGGCTTGCCACAATAATTTGGCACCTACTAGTTCGACAACAGCAACATTGGTGATGGGCGATGCGCTTGCCGTCGCGCTCGGATCGATGCGTGGTTTCCAGCCGCATGACTTCGCTCGATTTCATCCCGGAGGCAGCCTTGGGCGCCGTCTGCTGACGAAGGTTCGCGATGCGATGCGTTCAGATAATCTGCCGTTTTGCTCGCCAACGACTGATTTCCGTGAAGTCGTTCATACGATGACTGTTGGCCGTCTGGGTTTAGCGCTAGTAGTTGAGGACGAGCTTTTACTCGGTATCATCACCGATGGCGATGTGCGACGCGCTTTTGAGTTTGAAGGCAATCCGATGACGCTGACGGCGATCGAGATGATGACAAAGAATCCGCAGACGATCGCTCCCAGTGCAATGTTTGTGGAGGCTGAGGAGCGCATGCGCGAACACAAGATAAATTCGCTGGTTGTGATCGGCGATGGTGACGATAAGACGCCCGTGGGTGTCATCCAGATTTTTGCGTGACGTCTAATCTCATTGATGACCATGGAAGTGCGGCCCGTTCTGGATGCCGCTTACTTGTCACATCTACGGGAATCAAAAGAATTCCCACACTCCCCGCGCTATTGGCGGATTTCAACCTGATTTTTAGCAAGTCGATTCCGTCTGTGGGGGTGGACGGTGTATTGGCGTGGGGCAGGCGCCCTAGCGCGCTCAAGGCCAAGCTTATCGCTGATAGGGCCAAATTACCGTTCATCACGGTAGAGGATGGGTTCGTACGTTCTGTAGGACTGGGCAGTGAAGATCCTCCCTTGTCGTTGATTGTCGATGACATCGGTGTTTATTACGATGCTACTACTTCATCACGCTTGGAACGCATGGTTCCGCAGAAGCTGGACGAGGCAGATGTCGCTCGTGCCCGAGCATTGCGCGATCTTTGGTGCTCGTGTCGCGTGTCGAAGTACAACGCTGCGGCTCACCCATTTAATCCTTCATCGACATCGTTTGTGCTGGTTGTCGATCAGACGGCGGGCGACGCGTCGATAAGTGCGGGACAGGCCGGTCAGGAAGCGTTTGATGCCATGCTAAGCGCAGCGCTGCACGATCATCCACACAGCAAGATCCTCGTCAAAGTACATCCCGAGGTGATCGTGGGCCGCAAGCGGGGCCACTACGACTTGCATACACTTGCTGCCACACCTCGCGTGGAGGTTTTGGCTGACGACGTGCACATGGCAGACGTGCTGATGCACGCCGCCTCCGTTTATGTTGTGACGTCACAAGTCGGCTTCGAGGCACTGCTGTGGGGTAAAAATGTCAACGTGTTTGGCGTGCCTTTCTACGCAGGTTGGGGACTGACAAACGATCATGGGCCTCGGCCCGAACGCCGAGGGTCTGCGACGCTGGAGCAACTGGTAAACGCAACATTGATTCAATACCCGCGCTACGTCGACCCTGAGACTGGACAGCGCTGCTCCGCCGAGACGGTGATCAGGTGGATCGGCGTGCAACGTTCTCATCGCTACCGTACACGCGCAACGGCAATAGGTTTTTCCCGCTGGAAGAAGCCATTCGTGCGAGATTTTTTGGGTTGCAGTGACGTCAAGTTCGTTCCTCGGCCCAAACGTGTTCCTGCAGGTTCTACAGCAGTAGTCTGGGGCTGCAAGCATGACGAGGCGCTCGTACAGTGTGCGAACGTCTCTGCGGTATTGCGTATAGAGGATGGTTTCTTGAGATCGGTAGGCTTAGGTGCCGACCTGATCCGGCCGCTATCCTGGGTGCTCGACCCGACGGGTATCTATTACGACGCGCGCCGGCCGTCAGCGCTTGAAACTCTGTTTCGCACTTACGTATTTCAGCAGGGCGATTGTGCGCGAGCTGCGGCACTCAGGCTTCGGATCGTGAGGTCCAAAATTACCAAGTACAACCTCAGCGGCTCCGATAATTGGGTGCGTCCCGACGCGGCCAAGCACGTGATCCTCGTGCCAGGTCAGGTCGAGAGCGACGCATCCATTCGATACGGGAATGGTGGTATCACGCGAAATGTGGAGCTGCTTACTGCTGTTCGTCGCGATAATCCAACGGCCTACATTCTTTACAAGCCTCATCCAGATGTTGTCGCGGGCTTGCGCGAGCGCGGAGAAGGGGAGGGGTGTGTGCTCGACGTGTGTGATGAGGTCGTGCGTGACGTGTCGATGGCGTCGTTGTTCGACAACGTAGATGAGGTGAACGTACTGACCTCCTTGGCAGGCTTCGAAGCGTTGCTGCGCGGTAAAAGAGTCGTAACGTATGGGCAACCCTTCTACGCTGGTTGGGGATTAACGGACGACCGCCGGCTGGGTCAAGATACGCTGGTTCGTAGAGGGCGGAAACTCACGCTGGACGAATTGGTTTTTACGACGCTGGTGCTCTACCCAACTTATGTGAGCCGCGTGACGCGCCGCTTTACGACACCAGAGCGAGTGCTGGATGAATTGGAGGCTTGGAGAATCGAGGCACCCAGCATGCCATCCTGGCGTCGTGTGATCAGCCGGCTCTTCAAGAAGAAATGATGCGATCGTTTCTTTTTTTGCAGGGCGTTTGCTCGCCGTTCTTCTCGGACCTGGCCAAAGGTATAGGCGCAAGCGGCGCCACCGTTGCTCGAGTCAACTTTACGGCGGGCGATAACGCATTCTGGAAAGGGCGCAACGCCGTTGCATTTCGTCAGCCCCTGGCGAACCTGCCGAAGTTCATCGAAGGCGTGTTCGATGATAGACGCATCACGGATGTGGTTGTATTTGGCGATACTCGTCCAGTTCATCGCCCTGCGATCGAACTCGCTTCAAAGCGTGGCATCCGCGTTCACGCTTTCGAAGAAGGCTATTTCCGGCCTTATTGGGTAACGCTGGAACGCGGCGGGGTGAACGGCTACTCGTCGTTGCCCAAGAGCCCCGAGTGGTACCTCAACGCTGCAAAACAGGTGCCAGCGTACGACAACGGACGGGCGTTCTCGTCGTCTTTTTTCGCACGCGCTTGGCATGATCTTCGGTACAACGGGGTAGGCATCGCCAACCCTGTATTCTATCGTCACTACCGCCACCATGCGCCCGTAGGCCCGTTTGCTGAGTATGCGTACTACATCAGACGTGGTGCAAAGGTATCGCTGGCAAAAAGAAAAATTCTGGCGAGTGTCTCGGACTTGATCGCCAGCAATAAGCCGTTTTACTTGCTTCCACTTCAGTTGAATAGCGACTCCCAGATCCGAGTGCATTCAACCTTTGCGAATATGGCTGAGATGATGGCCTTGACGATGCGGTCCTTCGCACTGCATGCCCCGCAAGATTCGCTGATTGTGCTCAAGAACCATCCTCTCGATGCAGGTGTTGTGAATCACGCTGCAAAGGTTAGACAGCTGACAAAGGAGCTTGCGCTTGAAGGTCGCGTGGTTTATCTCGAAGACGGTAGTTTGCCTGAGTTGCTGCGACACACACGTGGCGTTGTGACGATCAACAGCACGGTGGGGGGATCGGCACTCGTGCATAAGTGCCCCACTATTGCATTGGGCAAGGCAATCTTCAATATGCAAGGTTTGACGTTCCAAGGCGATCTCGACCGCTTCTGGCGAGATGGTCAACCACCTGATAGCCGACTACTACACAGCTTTCGCAACGTTGTCATTCACACCACACAAATCAATGGCGGCTTCTATACGAAGGATGGGATAAAGATGGCCGTAGAACGTGCGGTGCCGACCATATTAGGCGAGCGTTCGCCATTGGAAGCTTTGCTGTGAGCACAATCCCGCCTAAGCAGACAATCGTGATCACTGGTGCTACCGGTGGAATCGGTTATGCGTTGGCTGTTGAATACGCAGCCCCCGGCGCAACATTGCTCCTTCACGGAAGACGCCAGGATGTACTCGACCGATTGGCTACGGTGTGTCGCGGTGCTGGCGCTACGGTTGAAACAGCGGCATTCGACATCCGCGATCAAAACCAGCTCTTGGCCTGGCTAGGAGCCGCATCCGCACGGATGCCGTTGGATCTCGTGTTCGCCAATGCGGGCGTAAATATCGACGTTGGCCTAAATTCCGAGGGAGAGCATTGGGAAGACGTGCAGATGCTGTTCGATGTAAACCTTCGGGCAGTGCTGGCTACGGTCCAAGGCGTGTTACCCGCCATGCGCGCGCGACGATCTGGCCAAATCGTGCTGATGAGTTCGCTCGCTGCTTATCGCGGCTTACCTATCACTCCTAGCTACAGCGCCAGTAAGGCGGCGATCAAGGTGTACGGCGAAGGCCTTCGCGATTGGCTGGCGGCGGACGGTGTGAAGATCAATGTGGTAATGCCCGGATACGTTGAATCGAAGATGTGCCACGAAATGCCTGGACCTAAACCATTCTTGATGAAGCCCGGGCAAGCAGCCAAGCTGATCCGTCGCAAGGTTGCCAGGAACCGTGCACGGATCAGTTTCCCATTTCCGCTCAATTTGGGATGTTGGCTGCTGTCGGTCATTCATCCTTCAATATCGAGCTTTATCCTGCGAAGGATGAAGTACGGTGCTTGAGGATTTTGCGGGGTCGCTTCTTTGGCCCTACGTTTTGGGACTGATCGTAAGCTTTGCATTGGAGGGTGCGCTTCGTCCCTCCGTCTCGATCCTGTGGCGGCGCCCGTTGTCGGCCATCGGCATTCACCTTGGCGTGTGGACGTTGCTCTTTGCCTTGGAACTCATGCTGTTCCGGCGTCCGTATTTCGGGGCGCTAAACGTGCTCGCGATTCAGTTCCTGCTTGTTCTCGTCAACAACGCCAAGTTCCACTCGCTGCGCGAGCCGTTCGTATTTTCGGATTTTGAGTATTTCGCGGATGCGGTACGTCATCC
>Ga0256883_1000188_pt1 | contig 19267 bp, 21 predicted proteins | sample MC6MC0491MT_FD_186337 | JGI IMG/M metagenome (GOLD analysis project Ga0256883, IMG submission 186337) | Metatranscriptome of enriched soil aggregate microbial communities from Iowa State University, Ames, United States - MC6-MC0491-MT... | ecosystem: Environmental > Terrestrial > Soil >...
AAAAAAATTGTCCTATATATTGTATTGGACGTTAGATTTGTTAAACTTATTAATCATACATGAACTATTTTAAACAGGCGATTATAGCACTTATTATTTTTTCATCAACAGGCAGTTTTGCACAGGGTAACTACGAAAGAAGCATGCAGGCAATGATGAAAGGTGATTATAAAACAGCCGCTGCACAATTGGAAAAAGCCAGTGCCAAGACACCTGACAATGCAAATGTATTGCAGATGCTTGGTTATTCGTATTTCCAGAACCGGGAGTATGAAAAATGTATAGATACTTACAGCCGTTTGCTTGTAGTAAAACCAAATGAAGTTTCTGCCTACTATTACCGTGGAATTGCCAGATTAAAAATTGCTAACGATCCGAAAGAATCGTTGAGTACCATGCGCGACAATTTTTACCAGGCATCGCTTAAAGATTTTACCAAGGCTATTGAAATTAGTGGTGAAGAAGATACCCAAATGTTTCAGAACCGTGGTTTAGCCTATAAAGATTATGCAATCTTTAAATCGTTTAAAGCCAAGAAAAAAGACGAGAAAGCAGCTTGCATTGCACTTTTTAATAATTCGATTGCCGATTTCCAGAAAGTATTGACTTTGCAGCCGCTTAGAAAAGATATTATTGATTGGGTAACTTACGATAAGGCGCAGATTGCTACCTTAAAATAAATAACCATACCCTTTAATGTAAAAGGAGCCTCGATTTGGTCGGGGCTCCTTTTTTTATTTCAACTTACCAATAATCAGGTATTTTTTAAGGTTTAACAGCCTGATTTTTTGCTGTTTGTTTATCCGGTACAAACTATCAGGGTAATAGGTTAGGGTATCCTGCGATCGGTATAGGATGTTTTTATTATCGATGATAATTTCAACCTTATTAATTTTTAAATCGTGCTTTTCAACCACAATTTTTTTAACCGGGATCTTTTTATTGTCTGAAGTATAGACATCGGAACCATTTTCCTGTGCAATTTTAAAACTTCCGCGCCAGGAGGTTTTATTGATATCGGCATTTACAAAAATGGCCAGCTCTTTCTGCCAGTCGGTAATGGTGGCCGATTTATTTTCGGCCGCTCCATTTACGCTTACTGTTTTTTGTACAGTTGGGTTGAGTTTTTGCAAACGAACTATTTCCTTTCCAAAATAGCCCTTAATGTCGAAATATAAAAAGCTGGTATTTGCATCGGCAGCTTTCCGTTGGTTACAGGAAAGCAAAGCCAGGGCAAATACCGCTATATATTGTTTTTTAGTCATTATACTAAAACGTTTCCAGTCATTTCAGCCGGAATATCTACACCTAAGATCCTTAAAACAGTAGGGGCGATGTCGCCTAGTTTACCGTCGGCAATGGTTTTGTAATCATTATCGATTAAAATACATGGAACCAGATTGGTGGTGTGGGCAGTGTTAACCGAGCCATCGCCATTAACCATATATTCAGAGTTACCATGATCTGCCAAAAGGATAAATGAATAGCCATTTGCCAGTCCGGTTTTAACTACAGTTTCTGCACATTTATCGGCAGTTTCTACTGCTTTTACTACAGCTTCGAAAACACCGGTATGACCAACCATATCAGGGTTTGCAAAATTTAAACAAATAAAATCTGCCCAGCCGGTTTCCATCTCTTTGGTAATGGCATCAGTAATTCCTGCAGCACTCATTTCTGGCTGCAAATCGTAGGTTGCCACTTTTGGCGAAGGAATTAAAATGCGTTTTTCGTTTGCGAATTCAGCTTCCCTGCCGCCCGAGAAAAAGAAAGTAACGTGCGGGTACTTTTCAGTTTCTGCAATTCTGATCTGGTTTTTATTGTTTTCGGCTAAAACTTCCCCGATTGTTTTGGTCAGGTCATCTTTAGTGAAAATTACATTTACTTTTTCAAAACTTTCATCGTAGGTAGTCATGGTTACATAATACAATGGCAGTTTGTGCATTTGTTGCTCCGGGAAATCTTTTTGCGTTAGGGCAGTTGTAATTTCACGCCCTCTATCTGTACGGAAGTTGAAGCAAATCACCACATCATCAGGTTGTATGGTAGCAACCGGAGCACCGTTGTCCTGTGTTAGCACAACAGGTTTTAAGAATTCATCGGTAATGTTTTCATCGTACGATTTTTTGATGGCAGCCAAAGCATCCTGTGTCTTTTCGCCAATACCATTAACCATTACATCATAAGCCTGTTTAACACGTTCCCAACGGTTGTCGCGGTCCATAGCGTAATAACGGCCAATTAAAGAAGCTAGTTTCGCATCTGTATTTTGGATGTGGTTTTGTAAATCGGTAATGAAACCTAAACCTGAGTTCGGGTCGGTATCGCGGCCATCTAAAAAGGCGTGAACATAACTATTTACGTTCGATTCGTTCGCGGCATCGCAAAGTGCTTTTAAATGCTCGATATGGGCGTGTACACCTCCGTTTGATACCAAACCGATAAAGTGTACTGCTTTGTTGTTCTTTTTGGCGTAATCGAATGCACTTACTAAAACAGGGCTATTGTGAAGTTCGCGATCGGCAATGGCTTTGTTTATTCTGCCCAGTTCCTGGTAAACCACGCGGCCGGCACCTAAATTCATGTGGCCCACTTCCGAGTTTCCCATTTGTCCGGCTGGTAAACCCACGGCTTCACCAGATGCTTCAAGCTTAGAATTTGGATAATTCTGTAATAACGAATCGAAAAAGGGAGTGTCAGCAGCGTAGGCAGCATCAGAATTATCTTGTTTTCCGTAGCCCCAACCATCCAGAATTATAAGCGCGAGTTTTTTATTGTTTACCATCTTTATTTTGAAAATTATTGATCAACATTAAAACATTTTTACTTTAAACCTGTTTTAGTGTTTTGTTTATATGGCAAATATAACTTTATTGGATGTTATACAAATTAAGAAATCCTTTTTTTGATATGCTAATGGCATAATTTTAGCTGTACGCTTCTGTATAAAATACAGAAATGATCCGGAGCTTATTCTTATTAATCTTTAGTTTATCATCATTATGCCGTCCCATAGCTATCCAGGCTGATATTATTGATGATTTGTCGTCGTATTTTAAGGCTGGCAATGCCAAAGAAATTGCCAAAAATTTCGCTTCTACCATCGAACTGATTATTGTTGATGAAGAAGATGTATACTCAAAAGCACAGGGTGAACAAATTTTAAGAGACTTTTTTGTCAAGCATCCACCTACCAAAACAAGTATTTTTCATAAAATTAATACCAATCCCAATTACCGTTTCGGTGTAGTTATTTTAAGTACTGCGAAAGAAACGTTCAGGGTTTCGATTACCATGAAAAAGTTTAATACGGCATTTTCGATTACAGAGTTGAGAATCGAACCAGCCAAGGATTAAAATCGGGTATTCCGCCCTTCATCATATCTTTATATCCATCAGTAAATTGTCTGCTAACAAATAATTCTTATTTTTGCGACATTAAAATCTACATTTTGGATACTCAACTTATACATCAATTCATAAAAAATGCCCTTACTGAAGATGTTGGCGATGGTGATCATACCTCGTTATCAACCATTCCTTCGGGCACACAGGGAAAAGCAAAACTCATTATTAAAGAAGATGGTATACTGGCAGGAATAGAACTTGCTCTAGCCATTTTTAAGGAAGTAGATGCTGGATTAAAGGTTGATGTATTGTTGCACGACGGCGATGCAGTGAAAGTTGGCGATATTGCACTTACCGTTGCCGGAAGTACCCATGCCATCCTGATTGCCGAGCGTTTGGTTTTAAATTGCATGCAACGCATGAGTGGCATTGCTACTAAAACCAATCGCATTGTTTCTTTACTGAAAGCGACCAAAACAAAAATCTTAGATACCCGTAAAACTACACCTGGCTTACGCTATTTAGAGAAATGGGCGGTGAGAATAGGTGGAGGTGTTAATCACCGAATCGGGCTTTATGATATGATTTTGATTAAAGATAACCATGTTGATTATGCTGGCGGGATCTCGAACGCGATTAAGGCAGCTCAACAATATCTTTCCGATCAAAATAAAAACCTCCAGATTGAAATCGAAGTACGGAATTTAGAAGAACTGAAGCAGGTTTTAGCCATTGGTGGTGTAGACCGCATTATGCTCGATAATTTCAGCTTCGACAACCTTAGGGCTGCGGTAGCCTTAATTGATGGTAAATTCATTACTGAAGCATCGGGAGGTATAACCGAAGAGAATGTAGCCGAATATGCGGCACGCGGAGTAGATTTTATTTCAATGGGCGCGCTTACACATTCTGTAAAGAGCCTGGATATGAGTTTAAAAGCATACTAAAGTGATTTGCGCTAAAATTAAAAGCTTATTTTTTGTATCATTGTAGGCTATGGTTACGGTTTATTCGCTCAGTGCTTTATTATTAGCTTACCTTTTTGGATCGATACCAACAGCTGTATGGCTTGGTCAGGCCTTTTATGGCGTTGACGTTAGAGAATATGGCAGCGGTAATGCGGGCGCTACCAATACTTTTAGGGTATTGGGCAAGAAAGCCGGTATTGCTGTAATGATTATCGATATTGCAAAAGGTTATACTGCAACCAATCTGGCTTATTTAATCGGTTTATCTGTAACCGGGCCACAAAATTCTGCACCATTTGTAAATTACCAGCTTGCCTTGGGCGTAACCGCAGTAATGGGGCATTTATTTCCTGTTTTTGCCGGATTTCGCGGAGGGAAGGGAGTTGCCACACTTTTTGGAATGATTTTGGCAGTTAACTTCGAAGCATCTATGCTTTGTGTTCTGGTTTTTGTTATTGTATTGCTGATTACGAAATATGTTTCATTAAGTTCCATCTGTGCCGGATTTACCTTTCCGCTCAGTGTAGTTTTTCTGTTTCAGGTTTCCATAAAATCAGAAGTACTATACGGAATGGTGGTTTGTGTACTCATTTTAGTTACCCACCAAAAAAACCTCGAAAGATTGCTTAAAGGCAAAGAATCTAAAGTGTATTTGTTTAAGAAAAAAGCTAATTAATTAACAAGTACATTATCAAAAACTTATTTTCAATATTCCTGTTAATATGGATATTACAAATAAGGGACGGATATCATTAACGACAGATTTTGTGAAACAATTCTTATTTCCGGCTTAAAAACGGAACTGTAATGATTGTTGAATAACCAAGAAAACTAAATTTATAAGAAATGAAAAAGTTATTTTTAACAGCGAGCGTTGCTGGTGTTTTACTGTTCAACTCTTGTTCTACAGTGCCTTTAACCGGCCGTAGCCGGTTTGATCTGGTAAGCAACGATCAGGTTTTGCCAATGGCATTTCAAGCATATAATACCTTTTTAACAGAAAATAAAACGACGGTTTTACCGGCATCTAATGCACAAGCCTTAAAGGTGAAAACCATAGGCAGCCGCTTAATTACTGCTGTAAAATCGTACATGAACAGCAATAACTATGGTAATTTAATTGCAGATTACCAATGGGAAGTGAATGTGGTACAAAACAATGAAAAAAATGCCTGGTGTATGCCAGGTGGCAAAATTGTAGTATATACCGGAATTTTACCGGTAACACAGGATGATGCCGGTTTAGCTACGGTAATGGGGCATGAAATTGCACACGCTATTGCAGGTCACTCGGCCGAACGCATGTCGCAGGAAATGGTAGCGCAGGGGATAGGTGCAGCGGCAGGTGTAGCCTTATCTAAAAATCCAAAAACACAATCCATCTTCAATACGCTTTATGGTGTAGGTACCCCTGTTGCGATGCTTAAATTTAGCCGTAACCAGGAGTTAGAAGCCGATCGTTTAGGTTTAATTTTTATGGCTATGGCAGGTTATAATCCACAAAGTGCGACCAGTTTCTGGAACCGGATGTCGGCAGCATCAGCCGGAGCGCAAAAACCAGCCGAGTTTTTAAGCACGCACCCTAGCGATGAAACGCGTATTGCGCAGATTCAAAAATATTTACCAGAAGCACAACAGTACTACAAGAAGTAAGGTAGAAGGCCTAAGGTAGAAAGGTGGAAGGATTTGCATGGTGCATAAACTTTCCACCTTTTTTGATTATATCATGCAATGAGACCGTCATTTCGAACGGAGCGCAGGGCAGTCGAAAAATCTACCTTGAGATAGATCTCTCCATCCCATTGCATTCCAATCGGGATGACGACGGTTCATATAGACGGGTCGCTTTGCGCTGGTTCAATGAACTAATGAACAATTAACAACTATCCGCCCAAAACCTTCAAAATGGCACTGGCTTTAAGCAAACACTCTTCATATTCTTTCTCTGCATCGCATTGATAAGTAATGGCTCCGCCCACCTGAAAAGATAGGTATTTTGACTCGGCATTAAATAAAATGCTGCGGATAACCACATTAAAATCGAAATCTCCATCCGGACTGATACAGCCAAAAGAACCTGAATAAATACCGCGTCTGGCCTCTTCATATTGCTCAATAAGCTGCATGGCCTTAACTTTAGGTGCACCTGTCATAGAACCCATGGGGAAAGCATTTTTAATGGCATCGATAAAGTGGATCTCCTGATCGAGCTCACAACTAATAGTCGAGATCATCTGGTGCACCTGTGGGAAGCTGTAAATGCCAAAAAGCTCATCAACCTTCACTGTGCCTTTAACAGCCGATTTGGTAAGGTCGTGACGTACCAAATCAACAATCATTACATTTTCGGCCTGCTCTTTAATATCGTTTCTTAGATTCTGTTTAATCTGTTCATCAATATCAGGATTTGTACTGCGCTTTGCTGTTCCTTTAATCGGTTGTGATATTAAACGCTTGCCACGTTTGCACATAAACCTTTCGGGCGTGGCCGATAAAATATACTGGTTGTACACTTTAAAGTAACCGGCAAATGGGGTTGGCGAAAGCTGGTTTAGTGCTTCAAAAGTTGCAACAGGATTAATCTGTGCATTTTCTGCAAAGAATTCCTGACAAAAATTAACCTCATAAATATCGCCACGGATAATATGGCTTTTTAAGCTTTCAATTTTGCTGATGTACTGCGCTTTTGAAATTTTCTGATTGATATTTAATGTTACCGGTAAATTTGGGCTTTCGAAAGGGAAGCTGTTGATTTCAGCTAAAATGGTCTGATTGCCAATTAGTACTTCTGTTTTACCATTTTTAAAAGCAATCAGGTATTTAGGAATAAAGAAATATAAATCCGGGAAGTTTAACTGATCTGCATGATTAGATTGCAGATTTTCCGTCTCGTTTTTAAGGTCGTAACTGAAAAAACCGAAAAGCCATTGTTTATTGACCGATTGAAAGGCTTTTAACTGATCAAAAGCAGTACCTGAGGCACATTTTAGTTCGCTTTGTACTCCTGCTGCAATTACAAAATCGTAGGCCGAGTAAGCGTCTTTATATTGGTTGGAGTCAAGAAAGCAGCAAACATCGAACTGGTTAGCCCAGTGTAGTGCTTTTTGTTTAAAATCTGATATGTTTTGTAGGGTTTCCAAGCTGCGGCAAAGGTAAAAATAGCGCTGGTAATTGTAAGTAATTAATTTTTATCTTTTGATTGAAACTTCTTAATTCAGGATATCGTCATTTCGAGCGGAGTGCAAAGGAGTCGAGAAATCTATCTCAAGGTAGATCTCTCCATTTCGCTGCGCTACAGTCGAGATGACGGGACTTTTATTAAAATCGTTCTACTGCCCTACATACAATAGCTATCGAATCGAGATGACGATTGTTAAAACAAAAAAGCAATCCGTTTTGGATTGCTTTTTATGTATTTCCTTCATTTTCAACCAAATAGCCTGCCCGTAAAGGCTGGGAGAAATCTATCGGTTTGACGATATTAATTAATGTAATTCTAAAGTTTGCGCCCTGTCTGGTCCTACCGAAAGGAATTTGATTGGCACTTGCAATTCTTTTTCTAAGAAAGCAATGTATTCAGTCAATTTAGCCGGAATTTCATCAACCGAAGTAATTTTAGTTACATCAGTAGCCCAGCCATCAATTGCTTTTAATACTGGTTTCGGTTCGATAGAAATGATATCATAAGGCATATAATCGATCGTTTCGCCATTATATTCGTAGTGTGTACAAGCATAAATGGTATCGAAAGTATCTAAAACATCAGCTTTCATCATAATTAATTCGGTAACACCGTTTAACATGATCGCATATTTTAATGCAGGAAGATCAATCCAGCCACAACGACGGGCACGGCCGGTAGTTGCACCAAACTCATGACCTAAGGCACGTAGATTCTCACCAACTTCGTTGTCTAACTCAGTTGGGAAAGGACCACCACCTACACGGGTGCAATAAGCTTTGAAGATGCCATAAACAGCACCAACTTTATTTGGGGCAATACCTAAACCGGTGCAGGCACCAGCAGTTGTAGTGTTGCTTGAAGTTACGAAAGGATATGATCCAAAATCAACATCTAATAAAGTTCCTTGTGCACCTTCTGCTAAAACAGCTTTACCTTCTTTCAGGTAACCGTTTACAAAATGCTCGCTATCTACATGAGGGATAGTTTTCAAGAATTCAATAGCTTCGAAGAAAGCAGCTTCTTTTTCAGCCAGTTCATATTCAAAACCTTCGTAGTGAGAAAGAATTTCAGTGTGTTTTTCTACCAGTTTAGCATAGCGCTCTTTAAAATCAGGTAGGGTAGTATCGCCAACGCGTAAACCATTACGGCCGGTTTTATCCATATAAGTTGGGCCGATACCTTTTAGCGTAGAACCAATTTTGTTTTTACCCATGCGTGCCTCGTTGGCTGCATCCAATAACTGGTGACTAGGTAAAATTAAGTGTGCTTTACGGGCAATAACCAGTTTACCTTCGGCAACCGGATCATGACCAGCTTTTTTTAAATTATCTAATTCTCTTTTTAAGATAATAGGGTCTATTACAACACCATTTCCGATCAGGTTCATGGTTTTTTCGTTAAAAATTCCTGATGGGATGGTATTTAAAACGAATTTTTTTGCCATCAAACTCTAAAGTATGTCCGGCATTTGGGCCACCCTGGAAACGGGCAATAAGATCATATTTTGGACTTAGTACATCAACGATTTTTCCCTTTCCTTCATCGCCCCATTGCAGGCCGAGAAGTACATCTACTTGCGTCATTATTTAATAAATTAAGCTGGTTTTATTTGTATTATAATTTAATTTGTTTCCAGATTTGCTGCTGTAGCGGCACTTTCGTTTACTTTATTGGCCATACTGCAATCAGAGCAGAAACCATACAGGTTTAACGAGTGGTGTTTAACATCAAATTTTAAGAGATCACCAACCATGGTTTGGATCTGGTGTATCCGGGGGTCGCAGAATTCTACTACTTTACCGCATTCGATACAGATTACGTGATCGTGCTGGCGGTAACCATAAGATTTTTCGAATTGCGCCATGTTCTTACCAAACTGGTGCTTGGTAACTAAATCGCACGAAACCAATAACTCCAGCGTGTTGTAAACCGTTGCACGGCTAACGCGGTACTTCTGGTTTTTCATGTGGATGTACAGGGTTTCTACATCAAAGTGGTCGTTTCTTGAATATATTTCTTCCAATATAGCGAAACGCTCTGGTGTTTTACGTAGATTTTTGTTCTCTAAATAAGCCTCAAAAATCTTGCGAACGAGCTCATTTGTTTTTTGTTCAGACATAGTTTTTAAACTCCATTCAAAGGTAGTCAATTAGTTTGATTGTTCGAGGGTTAGATTGTTGAAATGTTGTAATAAGTCGGAGGTTGGCAAGACCGAGTTTCAAAGTTCAGTCTGAAAATAGCGTATAACTTACCACCTTGATTTCCGACTTTCGGACTAATTATGCATCAAACCTTGTAACCCCGGTAACTCCTCTAACTTTTAACAAATTTTTAATCAGGTTTTCTAAATGTTCGGTATCGTTTACAAAAATCATAATCGATCCGTCAAATATTCCTTCATTGGTATCAACAGTAATCGAGCGCATGTTCACCTTAAAGTCGGTAGAAATAACCCTGGTGATGTTATTAATTAAACCAACATCATCGATCCCTACAATGCGTAAACCGGTTAAGAAGGTAAGTTCCTGTTGTTTATTCCATTTGGCTTTAACTACCCTATAGCCATAATTCGACATCAGCTGGGCTGCATTCGGGCAATTGGTGCGATGGATTTTTATCCCCTCACTTACGGTAACAAAACCAAAAACATCATCGCCTGGAATCGGGTTACAACAGGCAGCGAGGGTGTAATCTATTTTTTGCTGGTCTTCGCCAATTAATAAAATATCATTTTCTGAGCCTTTAATCTTGGTTTTAACCATATCAACCGTTAGGTTTTCTGGTCGCTCCGGAGCCCTGCTTTCTACTTCTTTCTCACTCGATAAATATTCTTTAATGTCTTTAAGCTCTATTTTACCCAGGGCAACATTAACGAAAAGTTCTTGCGTTGAGGGTAGTTTAAAGAAATAACTCAGTTTTTGCAGGTTATCGGTATTGTAGGTGATTTTTAGCGATTTCAGCTTTCTTTCTAAAATCTCTTTGCCATTTTCAGCAATTTTTCGCTTTTCTTCTTTTAGTGATGACTTGATTTTCGACTTGGCCTTTGCCGTAACCACTACATTTAGCCAGTCTTCTTTTGGTGTTTGCTTGCTGGAAGTAATGATTTCTACCTGATCGCCATTTTGCAATTTGTAAGAAATGGGTACAAGTTTGTGGTTAACCTTGGCACCAATACAGGTTGCGCCTACGTCGGTATGAATCTCGAAAGCAAAATCTAAAGCGGTAGCGCCCAATGGCAACTGAATTAAAGCTCCTTTTGGTGTGAAAATGAAAATCTCATCCGAAAAAAGGTTCATTTTGAAATCGTCGAGGAAGTCCAGAGCATTGGCTTCGGGATTATTCAGCATCTCGCGTACTTTCTGAATCCATTGATCAAGTCCGTTATCGTTGCTCGATTCTTTGTATTTCCAGTGGGCAGCGAAACCTTTTTCGGCAATTTCGTTCATCCTTTGCGTACGGATTTGTACTTCTACCCATTGGCCACGCGGCCCCATCACAGTTGTATGCAAACTTTCGTAACCATTTCCTTTTGGCGATGAAACCCAGTCGCGCAAGCGGTCGGGGTTGGGGCGGTATAAATCGGTTACTATCGAATAAGCTTTCCAGCAGTCTGCCTTTTCATTTTCGGGTGCCGAATCCAGGATAATCCGGATAGCAAAAAGATCGTACACCTCTTCGAAAGGGATGTTTTTCTTTTTCATCTTGTTCCAGATGGAATGGATTGACTTTGGCCTGCCATATACATCCGCAACCAATCCTTGTTCGTGCACTATTTCATCAATAGGCTCAACAAACTTTTTGATAAACAGCGCCCGCTCTGCTTTTTTCTCGTTGAGTTTCTTGGCAATAAATTTATAGGTATCAGGATCGAGATATTTCATGGAAAGATCTTCCAATTCTGATTTTATGGCATATAAACCCAAACGGTGGGCGAGGGGAGCGTATAGATAAATGGTTTCGGATGCGATTTTAAGCTGCTTGTGCCGCGGCATAAAATCCATGGTACGCATATTATGCAACCTATCAGCCAGTTTGATCAGGATTACCCTCACATCATCGGCCAGGGTAAGCAGCATTTTACGGAAATTTTCGGCCTGCAAAGAGCTGTTGGTATCGAAAACACCCGAAATTTTGGTTAAACCATCTATAATTTTAGCGGTTTTCTTACCAAATTCGCGTTCAATATCTTCTAAAGTAATGTCAGTGTCTTCCACCACATCGTGCAACAAAGCGCACACAATAGAGGTAGTGCCCAAACCGATTTCTTCGGCGGCAATTTGTGCCACGGCAATAGGATGATAAATATAAGGTTCGCCCGATTTTCGGCGCATATCTTTATGGCTTTCGAGTGCCATATCAAAAGCTTTGCGGATTTCCTTTTTATCGCCCTTCTGTAAAGTAGATTTACTTGCGCGTAATAATGCCCTGTATCTTTTAAGAATCTCTTGCTTTTCTGCCTCTAAATCAATCACTAACTCTGTTTTCATTTGTATTTTTTGCGTAAAAATTGCGTCTTATTTATGAATAAAACTTATATTAGTTCTGTGGAACAACTAATATATGAAATAACACCTAACTTTGTAAAAGTATAAATTTATGAAAATTAAAGGGCTCTTTTTTCTTTGTATTGTAATGATTTATGGTGTTTCACTGCAGGCGCAGGAACCAGCTGCCCCCGTATTCCCAAAATTGGGTAAGAGCGATACAATCAGAGTAGCCTCTACCAACGATAATGGGGTGATGATTCCGTGGATGCAATTGGAAGATGTTTCTATTTATGCAGCCAGGATATGGAAGTCTCCTGCCGAACAAGCAGCTTACAACCGTTTAAGATACAATGTGTTAAAAGTAATGCCTTATGCTCTATTTGCCAAACGCAGGTATGAGCAACTGGAACAGGACCTGGCCCGGACACCAGAGAAAAAGGAACAAAAACAACTGGTTAAACAATGTGATAAAGAAATTAAAGACATGTTTAACCGCGAAATAAAAGAACTAACAATTACTCAGGGACAGATTTTGACTAAGCTGATAGACCGGGAAGTTGGCCGGACCACCTACGATATTGTAAAACAAACCAAAGGAGGTTTTGCCGCGTTTTCTTATCAGATTGTTGCCCGTGTAGTTGGCCATAATTTAAAAAGCACTTACGATCCGACAGAGGATAGGGATATAGAATCTATTATCCGCACATCGGGTTTTTATCAATAAAAAATAATGCAGGAAAGCATTCCGAATATTTATCCGTTTAAGGTTAAGAAAATTAATGGCGACGATCAGCCTTTATCTGCCTACCGGAATAAAGTAGTACTCATCGTAAATACAGCATCGGCCTGTGGATTTACCCCGCAATTGAAAGAATTACAACAGCTTAAAGACGAAATTAATCATCCCGATTTCGAAATACTAGGCTTCCCCACAAACGATTTTGGTAAACAGGAACCCCTCGATGGTACCGATATTGCTTCCTTTTGCGAAATTAACCACGGCGTTAAATTCCCGGTTTTTGATAAAATTATGGTGCGTGGTCAATTGATGCACCCACTTTACCAGTTTTTGAGCGATAAAAAACAAAACCATAAATTAAGTTCGAAACCCCGCTGGAACTTTCACAAATACCTGGTAAACAGAAATGGCGAACTGGTTGACTTTTACCTGCCGTTTACCAAGCCTTTAAGTACAAAAATCAAAAAGAAAATTCAGCAGTTGCTGAATCAAAATGCCCGATAAAACCTATGAAATTAGATATTTTAGTTATAGCCGTTCATCCTGACGATGCTGAGCTTTGCTGTTCAGGAACAATTTTAAAACACATTGCACTGGGTAAAAAGGTTGGCATTGTTGACCTCACCCGTGGCGAACTGGGTACACGCGGCACTGCCGAAACCCGCGACGAGGAAGCTGCAGACTCGGCCAAAATACTGGGGCTGCATGTACGCGAAAACCTGGGGATGCGCGATGGCTTTTTCCAGAATGATGAGTTTCATCGTTTAGAGGTAGTTAAAGTGATCCGTAAGTATCAGCCTGAAATTATTTTAAGTAATGCCTTAGAAGACCGTCACCCCGATCATGGCAGGGCAGGAGATTTGGTTTTCGATTCGGTATTTTTATCGGGTTTACCAAAGGTAGAAACGGTTTTAAATGGTGTTAAACAAGAAGCGCACCGTCCGAGGTTACTTTTACAATATATTCAGGATCGTTATTTAAGACCGGATATTATTGTTGATATTACTGATCATATGGATGCCAAGATCAAATCGATACAAGCTTTTAAGACTCAGTTTTACAATCCAGATGTAGAGGGGCAACAGACTTATATCTCCTCTCCAGATTTTTTTGAAAGTGTAATTGGCCGTGCCAGGGAATTTGGAAAGAGCATCGGTACAACCTTCGGCGAGGGCTTTACTTCGCGGAAGTTATTAGGCGTGGACAATCTGTTTGATTTGAGATAGGCTTTTTTAACCACAGAGATTCACAGAGAAGGGCACGAAGGTCACAGAGCTATATGTTCTCTTAAAAGTATTGTCAAACGTATCTGGTCAGAAAATCTTTGCGTTTCTCTGTGCTAAACTCAATGTCCTCTGTGGTATAAACCAAATTATCCATTTCTTTTCTTTGTAGAAAAGCCTTGCATGCTTTGCGGTTAAAATGAAACGCCAACAAAACCGGCATTTGTTTGTTATTCTGAAAACGAATAATAATGGCGAATATATTTTCTTCTCTCAAAAACGCATATAAGCTTTTTAAACATGTAGATTTCGATAAGTTAGATGCCTTATCAAAAAAAGTTGATTTGCCTAAAATGGTCGAAACAATTTCCAATCTGGATGATAAACAGATTCAGGGGATGATGAAAATGATGGGAGGAGGGCAGAAAAAGAAAGAATTGCCACCCATTGAAGGCGATTTTTATCACCTGGGCGATGAAGCTTTAAAAGATGAGGATCGTGAGCTGCAGTTAAAAGTGCGCGCTTTTTTAGAAAAGGAAGTTAAGCCCATAGTAAACCAATATTGGAACCGGGCCGAATTTCCATTCGAAATTATACCCAAACTTGCTGAGCTGAACATTTGCGGATTAACCTACCAGGGTTATGGCTGTCCGGGGAAATCGAACCTGATGGAAGGTATTTTAGCCATGGAAATGGCCAGGATTGATACTTCTATTTCAACCTTTTTCGGTGTGCAAAGTGGTTTGGCCATGGGCTCCATTTATCTATGCGGATCGGAAGACCAAAAACAGCAGTGGTTGCCTTTAATGCAACAGTTTAAAATTATCGGTGCATTTGGCTTAACTGAGCCTGAAGTGGGCTCGGCAGCAGCAGGCGGCTTAACTACAACCTGTAAAAAAATAGGCGACAAATGGGTTTTAAATGGTCAGAAGAAATGGATTGGCAACGCAACCTTTGCTGATATACTGGTGATTTGGGCACGTGATGAGGAGAGTAGTGAAGTAAAGGGTTTTATTGTTAAAAAAGACAATCCAGGTTTTGCTGTAGAGAAAATGCAAAATAAAATGGCACTCCGCATTGTGCAGAACGGACTTATTACTTTAACCAATTGTGAAGTAGATGAGGCTGATCGTTTACAAAATGCCAATTCATTTAAAGATACTGCAAAGGTTTTACAGATGACCCGGGCAGGTGTGGCCTGGCAGGCTGTAGGTTGTGCCAGGGGAGCTTATGAGAATGCCCTCGATTATACCCGAACCCGCAAACAGTTTGGTAAACCGATTGCCTCTTTTCAGTTGATCCAAAACCACCTGGTAGAAATGCTATCGAATTTAACGGCTATGCAAACACTCTGTTTTCGTTTATCGCAGCTACAGGATCAGGGTTTGCTGAAGGATGAACATGCTTCGCTGGCCAAGGTTTTCTGCTCACTGCGCACACGTGATGTGGTAAGCAAGGCGCGTGAGGTAATGGGTGGAAATGGTATTTTATTGGAATACAATGTGGCCCGTTTCGTTGCCGATGCTGAGGCTATTTACTCGTATGAGGGCACGAAAGAGATTAATACCCTCATTGTTGGACGGGCAATAACGGGTTTTTCGGCTTTTGTCTGATGGTTCATTAGTCCCTGAATCTAATGGTTTGTGTCTTCACAAAACATCTACTGTAAACATATTCTGTTCGTAGAGTTAAGCCTAACGTCTCTACGAATTGACTAATAGTATTGAGTTTCCAAACTCAAGGGGTAAGAAACGAGTCAGAGACACTTTCCCATTCAATAATCCGTAGAGCCTTTCAGAACTCTACGGACAAATCGGGACCATATTGTATAAATCCAGATTCGATTCTTTTAATTGAAATACTGATTGTCGGTCTGTGAAGACACATATCGATAGGATTAAGGCCAAAGGCGAGTCAGAGACTCTTTTCCATTCAATAATCTGTAGAGCCCTTCGGAACTCTACGGACAGACCACAGACCGTACAGATCACAGACTACCCGATAACAGCTATAAAGGGTGTTTGTTAAAAGCTACTTGGCTCATGGCACTTTTTTCGTATAAAGCAATACAGGCTTTATTAAAAACCGGATCAAAATTTACTTCGCCAGGCTGTAAAAGTTGCGGAACACTTGCATTTTGCATAAAGAAATACACTTTGGTATTGCCATACTTGGTGTGCGGCATTAAATTACCATAATCTTCCAGCTCTTTCCAAACCGTATCTTTAACCGTTACCACATAAATACGCTGTACAGGCCCTGTGTTATTATCGTTTCTGTATTTGGCAATTTCTTTAAAACCAGCTTTCATATCTTCAATTCCCGGTTGGTTAAAAGTATCTTTAACCATAAAGAAAACCAGGATTAAAACTATTGCTGTTATGCTATAAATAAGAGATTTTCTGCTCATGCCTACAATAAAGGCAATATTTTTTCCATAATGGTCAAGCCTTCGTCAATATGTTTTTGTTCAATGCAAAGTGCCGGACGGAAGCGGATTGTTTTTTCGCCACAGCCCAAAAACATCACATTGTTTTCCAGCCCTTTGCTTATAAAACTATTGCGCATTTCTTTATTTGGGAAATCGAATGAGCAAAGCAATCCTCTTCCGCGTACATTAGCCATCTGATCGAAACGTTGCGCTAATTTTTCAAGCTGACTGCTTAAATAGCCACCCACCTTTGTTGCATTTTCGCAAAGTTTATCTTCAGCTATAATCTGCAGAATTTGGGTTGAGCGTACCATATCAACCAGGTTACCGCCCCAGGTAGAATTAATACGGCTCGGTACCTTAAATACATTGGTTTCTATTTCGTCGATCTTTTTCCCTGCCAGGATGCCACATACCTGCATTTTTTTTCCAAATGCTAAAATATCTGGACGTGCTTTTTCGCTAAAGTGCTGGTGACACCAGAATTCGCCCGTTAAGCCAACGCCGGTTTGCACTTCATCATAAATTAAGCAAGCTTCATTTTCATCGGCAAGAGCTTTTAACTGGATCAGGAATTCTTCGCGCAAATGGTTGTCGCCACCCTCCGATTGGATAGGTTCTAGGATAATGGCACAGATATCATCTTTATTATCGGCAAATGCCTTTTTAATCTGAGCAATAGATGTTGCTTCAGTTTCGATAGCGTGTGACAGATTACTGCCCGATAGCGGAAATTTAACCTCCGGAACCGAAACTCTTGGCCAATCGAACTTGGCGAACCATTTGGTTTTATCGGGCAGGGTATTGGTTAAACTCAGCGTATAACCCGTGCGACCGTGGAAAGCTCTTTCGAAATGCAATACTTTAAAGCCCTTTTCGCTGGTGTAACCTTTTGCAAAGTTCTTTTGCACTTTCCAGTCCATGGCCACTTTCAAAGCATTTTCTACCGCCAAACCGCCGCCTGCTATAAAAAATGCGTGGTGCAGGTAATCGGGGATACCCACTTCGGAAAAAGTTTCTACAAATTGTGCGTATTGCTGGGTGTAAACATCAGAGTTTGATGGGTTGGCCAAAGCAGCCTGGAAAAGGCTTTGCTTAAAAGCCTCGTCATTGATCATTTTGGGGTGATTGTATCCTAAGGGAACAGATGCAAAACAGGTGAAAAAATCGAGCAGGGTTCTATTGTGTTTCGAATCGTAGATATACGCGCCCTGACTCTTTTCCATATCGTAAGTCAGATCGAAACCATCAGCTAAAATGTGCTTGCTTAACGATTCACTAACGCGGTTTGCAGGTACTGTTAATTGATACATAAACTTGGTTTTGGTATAATCCAAATTTAGTTAAATGTGCCTAAAATCAAAATTTAAGCACTTTTTGTACCCGAACAGTAAAAAATAGGTTTAAACTGTTTAAAGTATGATTTTATCTTAAATTCAACATTTATGCAATAAAATGTGGAAAACTTTTTTAACAATAAGGACTCGAAGAGTGAATGCCCAAAGATTTATGAACATGATTAGAGTTAATCTCTCCCCATTATTTTAGTATAAAACTTTGCCCTTGTGTAATTTGATCAATTGTTATTGATAAATATCATTAAATCGGCAAATTTGCTTAATTTCTGTAGTATTAATCATAGGTTTTATTATGTTTGTGTATGGAATCGCTCAATAAAGTTCAAATGTTAAATACCTTTCTAGCTAAAGTGAAGCAATTGAGGGGGTTTGGTGATATGAATTCTTACTTCTTGGCTAGCCAATTTAAAGGTATAGATGAGAAAGTTAAAGAGAATGAAGTGAATGAAATCATTACAGAATTTTCATCTCCAGAAACCTTTGATGAAGGCAAAATACACTTTATCAATGGTATTAATGCCTTGCTAGAAGATATTTTACACAACTAGATTTAATATATACTATTTATTTTTAAAGCCCTTAGGATTTAACTAAGGGCTTTTCTATGTCAGTTGCTTTTCCAACAAACTTAAATTACCCCATTTGCAGTTCGAAATTGCAGATCGCTATACTCAGCCAGATTTTTGATCAGCTTCTGCGCAATTATGTTCCATTTGGTTCCGGCTTTTATATAAATATACACTGTACTTGGAAATTTAGGAGTACTTGCTTTTGAAAAATCAGGATTTGCCAACAAATCATCGGCATTTGTAAAAAAAGAATAAATATTAAAATCCTTTTCTCCAATAGAATTATTTAAAATTCCCTGTGTTAAAGTTTTCCCGATCGATATTTTTTCGACTTTGGTTTTCCCCTTAAACTTAGCTGTCCAATTATCTGGGGCCTTTGGTACACAAACAATTTTACCATAGCCTTCGGCCTTATTCTCATAAATAAACATGGGAACATTGCTGATTACTCTTTTTGTATCCTTTGATTGTAGAAAGCCCAGCCACGCTGTATGTACAAATTTAGAATCTTTAAAAAAATCTCTATTGATTGCAACATGCGGATTTGTCGTAATCGAGGGCGATTCTATATGAAAAGTTATCAGCATAAAAATGCCTATAAAGAACGATGGGATATTCATTTTGGTTATAGTAATTGAGGGATAATTCTTGCAAGTTATTACATAAAAAGCCTTTTTTTATAGCCTAAATGTACATTATGACGGTAAAAAGATTATCGGGTAGGTTTTGTTATTTGAGGTGCATTCATTTAAATACAATAGTGGTAACTTGATTTTGGTTGTGCTGTAGTAGGTCAACAACTTTTATTATTAGCATGTTTATACAGGGCTGTAGTTTTATCCATTTCAATTTGCGTTAGAAGGTAGAAAACGATAATTTTAAAGTGGTTATTGGCTAATTACTACTACAGGTTGTTAAATTTTTGTAATTAAATTAAACTTTAATTTATAAGAATTGTTG
>Ga0256883_1000207_pt1 | contig 18474 bp, 21 predicted proteins | sample MC6MC0491MT_FD_186337 | JGI IMG/M metagenome (GOLD analysis project Ga0256883, IMG submission 186337) | Metatranscriptome of enriched soil aggregate microbial communities from Iowa State University, Ames, United States - MC6-MC0491-MT... | ecosystem: Environmental > Terrestrial > Soil >...
ATTTAGTCCAGTGAAATAGAACGAGCGGGAGTCCGAAGGTGTCATTGCTCAAAATCTACTGGCGTGCCATGGAATATCTTGCGGCTGAGAAAGCTGCAACCATAACCATGTGTATAGCAAGCGTATTGGTTGCCCTTGTCATGCTGGCCGAACCGATCCTTTTCGGTCGGGTCATTCAGGCTATCTCCGACAAGGGAGATATCGTTACGCAGCTCGCCATGTGGGCCGCACTTGGCGGGTTTAACATCATTGCAGCAGTCTTCGTTGCGCGTGGGGCTGACCGCCTCGCCCATCGTCGCCGTCTGGGCGTAATGATCGACTCCTATGAGCGCATCATCACCATGCCTCTTGCATGGCACCAGAAGCGCGGTACGTCGAATGCACTGCATACGCTGATCCGCGCGACAGACTCGCTCTTCACTCTCTGGCTTGAATTCATGCGTCAGCACCTGACCACGATTGTGGCTCTGGGCGCGCTTATTCCTGTTGCAATGAGCATGGACCTTCGCATGTCCATGGTTCTTATCGTGCTCGGCGTCATCTACGTGATGATCGGTCAGCTCGTCATGCGTAAGACCAAAGATGGCCAGACCGCCGTTGAAAAGCATCACCACAAGCTGTTCGAGCATGTGAGCGACACGATCAGCAACGTTTCTGTCGTGCAGAGCTATAACCGCATTGCCTCTGAAACGCAGGCGCTGCGTACCTATGCCAAAAACCTCGAAAACGTCCAGTTCCCGGTTCTCAACTGGTGGGCGCTCGCCAGCGGTCTTAACCGTATGGCCTCGACCTTCTCGATGGTTATCGTGCTTTTGCTTGGCGCATATTTTGTGACCAAGGGCCAGATGCGCGTTGGTGACGTGATTGCCTTTATCGGCTTTGCGCAGCTGATGATCGGTCGTCTTGACCAGATCAGCGCCTTCATCAACCAGACTGTGACCGCCCGTGCCAAGCTTGAAGAATTCTTCGAGATGGAAGACGCGACGGCCGACCGTCAGGAACCGCAAGGCGCAACCGATCTTGAAAATGTCAAGGGTGGCATTGTGTTCGACAATGTGACCTTCGAATTCCCGAATTCGGGTCAGGGCGTCTATGACGTTTCGTTTGAAGTGAAGCCGGGACAGACCGTCGCTATTGTTGGTCCGACAGGTGCCGGTAAGACCACGCTGATCAATATCCTTCAGCGCGTGTTCGATCCTGCCGCTGGTCGCATTCTAATTGATGGCACCGATACGCGTACTGTCAGCCGTCGTTCGCTGCGCCATGCCATTGCAACCGTGTTTCAGGATGCCGGTCTGTTTAATCGTTCGGTTGAAGAAAACATCCGCGTCGGTAATGAAGATGCGTCTCATGAAATGGTTCATGCTGCTGCCAAGGCCGCTGCTGCCCACGACTTCATTCTCGCAAAGGGCAATGGTTACGATACAGTTGTAGGTGAACGTGGTTCGCAGCTTTCGGGTGGTGAACGTCAGCGTCTGGCGATCGCCCGCGCTATCCTGAAAGATTCGCCAATCCTCGTACTCGACGAGGCGACCAGTGCGCTTGACGTCGAGACCGAAGAAAAGGTCAAGCAGGCTGTTGATGATCTGAGCCAGAACCGCACGACCTTCATTATTGCGCACCGTCTGTCGACCGTCCGTTCTGCCGATATTGTGCTGTTCATGGACAAGGGTCATCTGGTCGAACGCGGCAGCTTCGATGAACTGGCTGCGCGTGGTGGCCGCTTCTCTGACCTGCTTCGTGCTGGCGGTCTGCAGCTTGAAGACAAGTCTGAAAAGGCTCAGAACGAAGAAGCTGAAGAAAGCAATGTGATGCCATTCCCGGTTAAGGGCTCTGTTGCCTGATACCGTTGCGTATCAATGAAAAAAGCCCGCTGCGAATTTCACAGCGGGCTTTTTCTTACTAAAGAGGCACTTCAAATCTTAACCCGTCATAGCCGGGTTCTACGTGATCAGGCGTGTCCCGCATAACCGTGTCGTAATCGAGCGGCACATGCATATGCGTCAGGATTGCGCGTTTTGGTCCGAAGAATTCGATCCATTCCAACGCCTGTTCTAACGAGAAATGGCTTGGATGCGGGCGATATTGCAGCGCACCAATAATCAGCACATCGGCATGGCGGATATATTTCAGGCTCTCATCCGGAAACGCGCTGACATCCGTGCAGTAAGCGACATTGCCAATGCGGAAGCCAAGCGATTCAATATCGCCATGCACCTGCATAAATGGCTCAAAGCGGATCGACCCGCCCGCACCCGTGATCGAGAATGCTGTTTCTGCCATGATATCATGCATCGAAAGGATCGGCGGATAGCTCGATCCCACTGGCGTCTCAAAACAATAGCCGAAGGCTTCAAACAGGCGGTTGCGTGTCAGCCGGTTGGCATACACATCCATCAGTCGACGGTTTTCAACGACATAGGTTCGTAAGTCATCGATGCCGTGGATATGGTCGGCATGGGGATGCGTATAGACGGCAGCGTCAAGCGACGGCACGTTGGCATCAATCATCTGGTCCCGGAAATCCGGGCCCGTGTCGATAACAACGACCGTGCTGTTCCCGTCGGCGTCGAACCGTTCAACAAGCAAAGCCGCGCGGCGGCGCTTGTTCTTTGGATTTTTGGGATCGCAGTTGCCCCAATCACCATTGATGCGTGGCACACCGGGAGACGAACCGCACCCGAGAATTGTGAAACGCAGACAATTGCGAGGCGATACCACGATGATTATTCCCCGGCAGGCTTTGGCATTTTGGAGAAAAGCCGGAAGACATTTTCGCTGGTAATGTCAGCGATTTCTTCGCGGCTTACACCAATCGTTTCAGCCAACACGGCTGCTGTGTGCTGCACGAATGAAGGCTCATTGCGCTGGCCGCGATGCGGCATAGGCGCGAGATAAGGCGCATCAGTCTCAACCAGCAAACGATCACGCGGAACTATCTGTGCAATTTCGCGAATATCAGCCGAGTTCTTAAAAGTCAGAATGCCCGAGAATGACACGTAGCCGCCCAGCTCGACGCCCTTTTCGGCCAGAGCGCGCCCTGACGAAAAGCAATGCAGGATGAAGGGAAATGCACCCTTCGCTGTCTCAGATTCTAGAATGTCAGCCATGTCCTGATCCGCGCTGCGTGCGTGGATCACAAGCGGCAACTGCGTACGACGTGCAGCTTCAATATGCACGAGGAAGCCCTGACGTTGGGCTTCTGGCGGCGCATAATCATAATGATAATCAAGCCCCGCCTCGCCTATGGCGACAACTTTCGTATGCTCTGCCAGCCGCACGAGATCATCGGCAGTAACATCCAGTTCTTCATGTGCATTGTTCGGATGCGTACCAACCGAACAATAGACTGAATCATATTTCTTGGTCAGTGCGAGGATCGTATCGAACTTGCGTACTCGCGTCGAAATCGTGACCATGCGTTTGATGCCAGCCTCGAGCGCGCGGTTTACAATAGCGTCGCGCTCGGGCTCGAAGTCCGCAAAGTCTAGATGGCAGTGACTATCAACCAGCATATTCAGCTCAGTTCTGTTCTTCCGCTTCCACATAGCGCGGGAAAACCGGCTGCGGTGCAGGCAGTTCTGCGCCGCCAACGAGCGGGCTTGCTGCAACGTCAGAGAACTGACGCTTGTCTGCCGGGATTGCCAGAATATCGAGCAGCTTTTCTGCCGACTGCGGAATGAAAGGCTGAACCATGATGCCAACACGGCGGATCACTTCTGCCGTCACATAGAGCACTGTGCCCATGCGTTCCATGTCAGTCTTGCGTAGTGCCCAAGGCTCCTGCCCCGCAAAGTAACGGTTTGCTTCTGCAACAACGGCAAAGATAGCGCCGAGCGCGATGTGCAATGCCTGATCACCGACGGCCTTACGTGCGGTTTCCAATGCAGCATCAGCCTGATCGAGAATGGCCTTATCGGCATCCGTGAATGCAGCCGGAACCGGAACCTTGCCTTCGCAGTTCTTTGCAATCATCGACAGCGAACGTTGTGCGAGGTTGCCAAGATCATTGGCGAGATCGGCATTGGTGCGGTTGACGATTGCATCGTGACTGTAGCTGCCATCCTGACCGAACGGCACTTCACGCATCAGGAAGTAACGCAGCTGATCAAGGCCGTAGCGCTGGACCAGTTCAAACGGATCGATGACATTGCCGAGAGACTTCGACATTTTTTCACCGCGATTGAACAGGAAGCCATGCGCGAATACACGCTTCGGCAGCGGAACGCCTGCCGACATCAGGAATGCAGGCCAGTAAACCGCGTGGAAACGCGAAATATCCTTGCCGATAATATGCGCATCCGCAGGCCAGTAAGCCCACTTCTCGTCAGTCGTATCAGGATAACCGAGAGCGGTAATATAGTTGGTCAACGCATCGACCCACACATACATGACGTGCTTTTCATCGCCCGGAACAGGAATACCCCAGTCGAACGTTGTGCGCGAAATTGACAGATCCTTCAGGCCCGACTTTACGAAGCTAACGATCTCGTTGCGACGCTCCGCAGGCATGATGAAGCCGGGATTGTTTTCATAGAGTTCAAGGAGCTTGTCCTGATAATTCGACAGGCGGAAGAAATAGCTTTCTTCTTCAACCCATTCGACCGGCGTGCCCTGTGGACCGTAGCGAACATTGTCGCCGCGCACCTCAGTTTCTTCTTCGCCGTAGTAGGCTTCATCACGAACTGAATACCAGCCCGCATAACCGCCCTTATAAATATCGCCATTGGCCGACATTGCCTGCCAGATTGCCTGACTGGCCTTGTAGTGACGCTCTTCCGAGGTGCGGATATAATCGTCGTGCGAGCTGTTCAGAAACTCACCCATGCGCTGGAAAGCAGCCGTGTTGCGATCTGCGAGTTCGCGGGGCGTGATGCCTTCCTTGCGCGCGCTCTGCAACATCTTGATGCCGTGTTCATCCGAGCCGGTCAGGAAGTGAACGTCCTTGCCATCCAGACGCTGAAAACGCGCCATGGCATCGGTCGCAATCAACTCATAAGCATGGCCGATATGCGGCTTGCCATTCGGGTAAGCAATCGCGGTGGTGATGTAGAATTTTTCGCGGCTCATCAGAAATCCGGCTTCTTCAAGTGTGATGTTTAAAAAACGTTAGCGGTGACATAACGCAACTAAGTCGGCATGTCACGTAAGCGGAGGCACGCCAGATCGAAAAGCGCGATGCGTTTTTTCCAAAAGGATCATAACGGCCTGCTTGCGGTCGAGATTATAGGTCTCGGCATTGAAAATTTCGCGTGTCAGTTCGCTCCAGTAGCGTGACCACTGATCGGCTTCGCGCAGCTGGCCCGAATCTGCATAGCGGCGAGCTTCATCGGCGATCCGGCTCATGAGATAATCGCGGAACAGCTCATATTGAACCTCCGCCTCACGGCCATTGAGAACACCTGATAGCGCCTGTGCTTTCGGCAGGTCGAAATTCTGTCCCTGCAAGATGGCATCAACCGTATCGGATATTTCCAGCCCACCATGCGCCACAAGCAGCAGCGCCTTGCGCACGCTGCCTTCTGAACGCGTGAGCAGCGCTGGCGTGATGTCACCCGCATCAAGGCCAACGCTCGGCCCGATATGTTCCAATGCATTGGTGAGTGGCTCATCCGCAAGTGGCTTGAACTGGATGCTCTGGCAGCGTGAACGGATCGTCGGCAATAATCGCCCCGACGAATGCGAAATCAGAATGAAGATTGCGCGGGCTGGCGGCTCTTCCAGCGTTTTGAGAAGCGCATTGGCAGCGTTGCGGTTCATGTCGTCTGCGGGATCGACAATTACTATACGCCATGCGCCGTCCGATGCCGTGCGGGTCAGAAAATGGGTAACACGGCGAATTTCCTCAACGGGAATACCGGTTTTAAACTTGCCAGTCTTCTGATCAAAGGGGCGGTTGATATGCAGCACAGCTGGATGCATACCGCCTGCGATCTGTCGCCAGAGTGGCTTACTGAAATCAGGTACGCCGATAGTTTCAGGGGCAAGTGCCTGATCTGCATTGGCCAGCATATGGCCTGCCAGATGAAAGCCCAGCGTTGCCTTGCCTATACCCTGCTCGCCCTCAAAAAGCAGCGCATGATGCATACGGCCTTCGCGATAGGCCTGTGCGAGAAAAGCCGCGATTTCACTATGGCCGGTGAGAAAGTCGCTTGCCGCCGGTTCGGCGACACCCTCAATGGAATCATGGGCTTTTGGGACATCGAGTTCTTCGATCACAGAAGACCTCTTTTCTTCAAAATTTCATCAGCGATGGCGATGATGTCGGCAGAAATTACATCTTGAGCGCGGTCCGCATCGACGACACTGCAGCGGTCGGGTTCAGCTTTTGCAATGGCAAGAAACGCCTGACGGCGCGCTTCATGCACGGCAATCGCTTCTTTCTCGAAACGATCCGCCACGTCAGCCCCTCGCCGCTTGTTGGCTCGTGAAAGACCTTTTTCCGCAGGAATATCGAGAATGATCGTGAGATCAGGCATGGCACCGTCGATGGCGATACGCTCAATCGCCGCCATATAGGTGGCATTGAGATTGCCTGTAACACCCTGATAGGCGCGGCTCGAATCGATGAAGCGGTCGCAAAGCACAATGCGGTTTTCAGCAAGCGCAGGACGGATCAGCTGATCAACATGATCGGCACGCGCGGCGGCAAACAGCAATGCTTCCATGGCCGGACCATAGTTTTCGGCATTACCGCTCAGAATCACATGGCGAACAGCCTCTGCACCCGCAGAACCACCGGGTTCGCGTGTTATCAATGGATCAAGCCCAAGAGCGCGCAAATGCTCTGCCAGCAAGGCGATCTGGGTCGATTTACCCGCGCCTTCCCCACCCTCGAATGTAATGAATAATCCGGTCAAATTGACTTCCGCAAACTGAATTATCGCCTGTTCAGGCTCCTAATCTATTTAGCGGCGTTTGTTCGCAAGGTCGAGTATCTGGACCGCTTTTGAACGATTACATCAGATCGGCACGTCAAATATCTCTTCTAACGCGCATCACATCCGAAAACCGGTACGCACTTTTCGGGATGCGCGTTAAAGATACTTCCTCAACCAACCGGTGGAGAGTTCCATGACTGCGCTCAGGGCTCGCTGCGATAGCGTACCAACAGGTACTTCCTGCGCCGTGTAAAGTGGCATTTGCTGAACGACATTGCCATTCAGTTCAAACTGCAGCGTCCCGACCTCAGTATTGGCTAAAACAGGTGCACTGAGCGGTCCCTGATATGTAATACGCGCTTTTAGCTTGTCGCGCCCTTCCTTGGGGAGCAACAATTCAACGCCATCTTTCACTTTCAGCGGAACACTGGACGCCGAACCACCAAAAACCTGCGCCGTGCTGATCTCTTCATTAGCCGCATAAATATCGACCGTATCGAATGAAGTCATACCCCACTGAATGAGCTTTTTGGCCTCTTCTTCACGCTCTTTAATGCTTGTTAGACCACTCATCGCCAGGAAAAGCCGACGCCCGTTCTGTTCGGCCGATCCAACAAGCGCATAACCGGACGCTTCAGTGTAACCCGTTCCCATGCCATCAGCACCGATATCGAGCCGCAAAAGCGGGTTTCGATTGCGCTGCATGATCTTGTTCCAGGTAAACGCTTCTTGCGCGTAATATTTATAGCGTTCCGGATGAGCGCTGTGGATGTGGCGCGCGAGTTTTATCAGGTCCGACAGCGTCACCGTTTGTCCGGGAGCGGGTAATCCGGTGGAGTTCACGAAATTCGAGCTAGTCAAACCAAGCTCTTTCGCACGCTCATTCATTGCTTGAGCAAAAGCACCTTCACTACCAGACAGGCCTTCGGCGAGAATGATGGCGCCATCATTGGCCGCCTGCACGATCATGCCCTGAAGAAGATCAGCAACGGTCGGGGTGGATTTGATGGCAGCGAACATGGTCGATGTGCCGGACGGCGCCCCGCCGGTACGCCAGGCATACTCAGTAACCGGATAGGTCGTTTCGAGTGTCGTTTTGCCTTTTTCAAGCGCCTCAAAGACAACTTCAGCCGTCATCAGCTTGGCAAGCGATGCCGGTGGGACTTTCATATCCGGATTTTTTGAAAGAAGGACTGTGCCGCTCTTGTCGTCTAACAAAAGCACCTGTGGCGCTTTCGTTGCAAAGCCTGCCTGCACCGTCTGCGCATAGCTCGGTGCGGCTATTAAAACAGCAGCGGCAACCGCCGATGCAAGCTTTATGCTTATCGAGAAACGCCCCATCTTACACCCGTCATGCTTCTTCTTTGACGAAGCTACGCGGCGTTTCTGGCCGAAATCAGTCCGCACGAACGACAAAGGCGTCGGTCGCTCCAGCCTTCCATGCAGCGCGAAGCAGATCGTCGTTATTGCCCTTTTCGGCAAAAGCTGTCAGCTCGTAAATATCACCCTGCTCTGTCGGTATTTTTGTGCGCGTTACGCGCGCAGAGCGAGGCAGAGATTTTTCGAGCTTCATCGCATCTTCCAGCGAATTAAACATGCCGATTTCGACATATTCACGCTGATCTTCCGTATTGCGACGCTTCCATGCATCGGAAACAGCGTTTGCTGTCAGGATGCTGCCATAGGTACGCTCTTCTGCATAGGCTGATGCAGCCAGGCGATCCGACGCATAGCCAAGACCGCCAATACGCGCTGCTGTGGCAACGCCAAAGCTGCCAGCCGGACGCTGCGATGGAACTGGAACGTTGGCAGGAAGCAACGGCATTTCACCATCGCCATAAGCGGGATTAACTTCAAATGGCGAAGATTGTGGAACCGGCATGGCTGCGATACCCGCAGGTGTTGGTGTCGGCGCATTCATGGCCATCATGACGCCCGTGGCTGGCTGTCCGATAGGATCGCCATTGCCCGAACGGTAAGACGCCATCAGATAAGCATCATCCTGCCCATCAAGCGGCGCACGCCCAACATATTCAACCTTCACATCAGCGGTACCATGATGCTGGTAATCCAGCATTTCGGCAGCCTTCTGCGACAGATCGATAACGCGATCACGCTCGAATGGCCCACGATCATTCACGCGAACGATGATGGAGCTGCCATTGAAAGTGTTGGTGACACGCGCATAACTTGGCAGCGGCATTGTTGGATGCGCTGCCGTCAGATGCGTCATGTCGTAGATTTCGCCATTGGCGGTCAGACGGCCATGAAAAGCGCTGCCATACCAAGAGGCGCGGCCTGTCGAGGCGTAGTTCTTGTTTTCTTTTGGATAATACCAACGGCCTTTAACCTGATAGGGTTGACCGATCTGGTTGCGCCCACCGCCGCGAGGCAGAGGCTTCCCTTGAACATTGGTAACTCGGGGGCTGGCTTTGACGCCGTACTTGGATTCGGCAAAATATTCTTTGGGGTGCTTTTTCTTCGATGACTTCGGTTGAGGAGCGCTCGCACAACCCGCGAGAGCCACGGCTAATGCCATGAATGTCAACATTGCAGTCGATCCGCGTTTTTCACGCTTAATCGATAGCTCTACGTTTCCAGCACGGTTTTGCCACCGGTTCGAACTCATACGCCACACGCCCGCAACTCTACACACGACCAGTCGATCGAAAATATCTATTAGGAATTAGTGATGTCACCGAATTATTGACGGATCATTAAAGCTTTTGCAAATCCCACAATTGAGTCGTTGTGGATGGTTAAATATCTGTCTCAACGAACAGGGAACTTTGGTGCTTCTAGCGCGTTGATTTTTCAACATGAAGGAGAAACAAAATGTTCCGTGCACTTATCCTTTGGCTTCTTGGCGTGCCTTTTATTGTAGTGCTGTTTATCTGGTACTTTTTCTTCTAGTCCGGGAACAATCCCGGAGTTGAGCCGTTACTTATACGGCTCTTATGACCTCCGAGCCAGTCACCTAACGTCATGAATTGGGCCCGTTCTATGAGAGCGGGCCATTTTTTATCTTATCTTAGAATGATGCTGGCCGGTATGCTTCGATTGCTTTGCGGTGCAGGCGGAAATGAGCCGGCGTCCAGGTCGAGAGCTCGCCATCGGTATTCACCGGGCGTGGTTTTTTGGTGCGTATGATAACTTCCGTCGTAGGAAATGCGCGCACATCATCCCATTTGGACTGGGTACCCTGTCGAAGACTTGGCAGGAGCCGCAACAGCTTCCACCAATGATCGACTTCAAGGCTATAAAAATCGAGCTTTCCATCGTCAATGGCTGCATCTTTTTCGACAGCCATGCCACCACCATAAAACTTGCCATTTCCAACCGACACCTGAAGCGTCTTTATCTTTTCGGTTATGCCGTCATGTTCAAGATAGGCCGTGAAAAGCTCGGATCTCATCAGAATACGGCTAGCGGCGATGGCATAGCCAAGCTTGCCCCATTTCTTCTTGGCATCGGCACTGAGTTTTTGCGCCAATTCAGCACTAAAACCGATGCTTGCGACGTTGAAGTAGAGATGACCGTTGACCTCACCCAGATCGATGGGGAGTTGCTGATAATTCAGTAATTGGCGCGTGGCTTCCGTTGGGTCTGCGGGGATGCCAATCGTACGAGCAAAGTCATTCGCAGTACCTAAGGGCAGAATAGCCAGTGGCAGTTTCGTTTCCATAAGTCCTTTTGCGGCTGCATTGAGTGTACCGTCGCCTCCGCCGACAATCACCAAATCAACATCGCGATTGCCAAGAATGACATCTGAAATTGTTTCGTCGCTTTTTGCAGTCTTCTCTACCAGCGATATTCCGCCCCGCTCAAGTATCGTGCGCATGTCAGCGCTGAACCCTTTACCATTTCGGGCTTTCGGATTGACGATCAGCAATGCTCGGCGTTTGGAAGCTATGGCCATAAACTACCCATTGAATATTCAAGTTGAATTATCGAACACCGGAAATGGCGATGGATTCTCGGATATCAATGGGGAAACGAGATGAATTCTTTTTACGGCTTTTAATGAATGCACCAGGATCAAACTGAGTGTCGCGAATACCATCAATTTCAATTATGAAAACGCTCTGACTTGATGTTACCTTATCACCACGGCGGCGGGTATGATGTAATGGTAGCTTGTCAGCTTCCCAAGCTGAATGCGCGGGTTCGATTCCCGCTACCCGCTCCAATGTAACTCACTTGCTATTGGATGGAGATTGCAATGGCACGGTTAACACTCATGCTCGGCGCAGTTTCTCTATTGGCTGCGACCCATGTATCCTATGCGGCGCTTGCACCAAATTATCAGCGCGCAAAGGAACTGAACGCTGTTATTGAAGCGGTTGCGCAAGCCATTCCGAATTACCCGATCAGCAAGGTCATCTATCAAAAAGAAGATCAGTATCAGGTAATCGCTGGCCCTTGTTCCGTAAGAGCGACGATCGTTTCAAAGTCTATGAAAAATGGGATAGTCGGTCCGCGCCAGTTTGATGTGAAGTTGGGACAATCTCGTTGTCGCTGACATCACCCGCAATTTCTAATTATCAATTGCTTGCATTTCTTCCTGTTTCCGGCTTCATGGGTTTGTTGAATTTTAAACTCATGTTTGGAGAAACTAATGGCAGAAACCAGCTCGCTCAACAAATATCAACCTCATGCCATTGGCATCCTTCGTATTGTGACGGCATTGCTTTATATCGAGCATGGCACGCAGAAAGCATTCAGTTTTCCTATTGCCGGCCCTGATAGCCTGTCTGCATTGCAAATCGCATCAGCCTTGCTGGAGGTTGTTGGCGGCGCGTTGATCTTGCTGGGCTGGTTCACCCGTCCTGTCGCCTTCATCCTATCGGGTCATATGGCTTTTGCCTATTTCATGGCGCATTTTCCGAAAAGCTTCTTCCCAGTTGCAAATGGTGGCGATGCGGCAATTCTGTTCTGCTTCGTATTCCTGACGCTCGTCGCAACTGGCGCTGGCGCATTTTCAGTCGATAATCGTAACCGTTGATCGAAATCATTTCCTTAAGGCGGTCTATCTGACAGCTTCAGATCACATACAGTTTTCTTGTATGTGATCTGAACAATGCGGATGATCAAAAAATGAAAATACTCTTGATCGCCCTGGCCATAGCGGCCTTCCTCGTGTTTGGCTGCTTTCTGCAGACACACTTCGGCTCGTGGCAATAAGAGATCCAGCGAAGCGTATCCTTGATTAGTGAATTTGCGGCCTTACCTAGAGGTTGTAACGATCAAAGGAGTTCTTCATGCGCACCATGCTTGCAGCCATTCTTCTCACTGCGACTTCCGTCGGCGCTTTTGCAGCCGCGCCAGAAGGCGCAAAGCTATCCGAGATAATCGCCAAAATCGAGCAAACAGCCGATGTGCAATATATTGATGAAGTCGATTGGAATGATCGCGGTTATTATGAAATCGAATATTTTATGAAGAATGGGGCAAAGGTCGAAATCAAGATCGATCCCAAAACGGGCGAATCTGTTCGATAAAACGAATCTCCAGCAGGCGGCACATTAGTCAGATGTGCCGCTTCTTAGTGAAACCGCCATTTGATACGCTTTTTTAGCCGCTGAAATGCTCCCATTCCTCCATCTTTTCCACAAGATCAGCCTTAAATTAGAATTATCCGAATTTTTTTATGGTCTTACGCATAGAAACGATTGACGCTGATCCCGTTCCCGCATACATGAGCACCGTTCCTGATCGAAAGCATCGGAACAATGCGCGGGTGTAGCTCAGTTGGTTAGAGTGCCGGCCTGTCACGCCGGAGGTCGCGGGTTCGAGCCCCGTCACTCGCGCCATTCCTCTCTTAGATAGAGGAATGTTCAGGGACAAAGTTTCCTTCTTTATCAAGTAGATAGTTGAATTAGATAATGTAAACGCAGAGCGGAAGCTTTGCGCGTTTTCTTTGTTTTCGGACGAACGAAAAATGGCGAGCCTCGCGACCCGCCATTTAATCAAAACGTCTTATTCCTGCGTAAGGTTCAACATCGGAATGGCGCCGTTCGGCAGCATTGTCGTGGGTAGTTGTCCGTTCCACTTTTCGGCCTGTGTGAGCGAAACCAGACCTGGGTTATCGCGCAATGCATCACCACGCGCCTTGATGGCCTGAGCTTCAGCGTCACCCTTCAGACGAATAGCTTCTGCATCAGCTTGTGCCTGAAGCCTCACAGAATCAGCTTGCGCCTGCGCATCTGCACGACGGGCGTCAGCCTGCGCATTAGCCTGCGTCACGGTAATTTCCGCCTGCACCTTTTCACGTTCTGCATTCTGACGCAGACGCTGAACTTCGACCTCAGCAAGCATACGCTGCTCAATACTAGCCTCGTAGGCATCAGAGAAATCAATATTCTCGATCTGCACGCTATCGATGATGACCGGACCGCTTACGCTTTTCTGGATAGCGTCTGCGATTTCCTGATTAAGGCGACCGCGCTCCTGAATGGCTGTTACAGCTGCAAAGCGACCGAATACAGTCTTGCTTTCCTCGAACACGCGCCGTTCAACCAAACGCGACAGAAGTCCATCTTCACCGCCATAGGTGGCGTAAACTTCTTCAACGCGGTCCGGCGGAATACGATAGTTGACCGAGAGGTTCATCGTTGCTGGTTGCTGGTCCCGGCTATAGGCCTCCATGCCGTTATAGATAGCTGCCTTGGATTGAACCGAAACGCGAACGACGGAATCTATCAATGGAATTTTGAAACCAAGCCCCGGCTGTGCAACGCCGGCCACGGCTCCATAACGCAGAATGACGCCACGTTCCCCCTCGTCGACAGTATACCAGGACCCCAGAACGACACTCAAAATGGCTAAGCCGATAAATGCGGCAATAGCAGTTGGAATATGACGCATATCATCTCCTGTTACGCTTAATTAATAAGTGCTCAATAAGCGCAAAACTCAGAGAATTGAAAACAAAACGAAGCTTAATGTTCGAGTATCGACAACTATTTTGACCTTACTAGATCTATTCTAATCAAGCAGAACCGATATTAACAAAATTATCCGAAATGCGGCGCGGAAGCACCTCGTACATAATGCTCCGGAATATTGTTAAATCTGTACACACTATGTGATTCAAATATTATTTCCCTCTTATATTCAGCCGGTTATAGGGATTTGTCTAATATAACTTTTACTAGTCACGAGGAAAGAACAATGAAAGCATACCTTCTCGCAATCGCTGTTGTGATGGCCGCTGCTTCACCTTCGCTCGCCTGCACAGCTGAAGACGTTACTGCAAAAGCGACAGAATTTTCTACAAAGATGCAAGAACTGGCAGCAAAGGACCCTCAGAAAGCAGCTGAAGTTGCTCAGAAGCTTTCCGGCGCGCAGTCGCAGCTCGCTTCTGATCCAACGAGCGCATGCAAAGTCTATGATGATATGATTGCTGAACTAAAGTAATTATCCGAATGGCGGCGTTCGAAATATGGATGCCGCCATTATCCTGAAAGCTAGAAAGTTAACTGCACATCCAGTGCCTTTTCGCACTCGGTCAAATCCGCGCCAAACTTGGTCAAAGTGGCTTCGTAGTCAGGCTCTTGCGTGCTGTCGCTTTTAATATAGCCAGCAATTGTATCAATAATATCTTGAAGCGAGCTGGCTGCCGTATCGCACATTTTATAGGTTTGATAGCCAGCCTGATCTGTACTGTTCTGCGCTATCTCCCGCCACTCCGATTGCGCTTTTGCAACAGGTACCTTTACCTTGTCTTCCATCTCGACACCGAGAGCTTTTGATCGCCCTTCGGAATTTTCGCCCAGTTCGATATAGGTATAAAGCCCATCGACCACGGTTTTTCTAAGTTGAAGCGAATCCGTTTTTGCATCGGCAAGCGCCGCAGAAACCATCAGAAAAGGGATCACGCTGGTTAAGGCTGCTTTGCTGAATAAGCGCACGTCGAACTCCTGCTAAAATACGTTGGGCTTCTTAAAGCATACTAGATTGGAAGCCGGAACCCGTTTTGCAGGATGCATTCGCAGTTCTGCTCATCACCTACTTTCAGATCTTTACGGAAAATAGCGACATAATCGGCTGATTCAGCCGATTTCAAAGATGTGAATTATTCCATATTCGTTGTTTAATACCAGCTGCGGAGAGCTGGTATTAAACGGTGGCTTCAACCACGCTTTTTGGCGCGAGACAGGCCGAAAAGCCCTGAAATAAGCAGTGCTACGCCCACACCCATGATACCGTAACCAAGAGCGCCAGAGCCGATCTCGGACTGGTTGGCCGACGCAATGGCCGCAGCTGTATCAGACGCACCAGAGCCATTTACCCGTGCATCAATCATCGCAACAACACCCGGTTCATTGCATTTGGATATAAATGTTTGCTGGGCTTCAGCGCTATCTCTGTAGAGATTCTTGACGTTTTCCTCACAGCGCGACTGATCGGCCGGTGAAACACCCGATCCGCTGGACTGGAGATAAAACCCGCCACCCAAGAGTATTACTCCTACCACAGCCATAACGGCTGGAGCACCCGCCACACTTTTCTTAGTCATATTACCTTACCCTCTTAAAGTTGGGCGTAATAAAACCTGAGTCTTCTAATGAGACAAGGCGCGAGCGCTCTTGGAGCAACAATAAGAATTAGTAAAGTTAAAAGTAACGGCGTCAGCGCAACGAAACTCGTATCGAATCTTTGCAGGCTAGATCCAAACGCGAATTTAACATTTGACCAGAAGGTTCAACGAACCTGTGAGCACAACATAAATTTACGTTAAGTCATTGATTATATGGCGCACCCGACAGGATTCGAACCTGTGACCTCTGCCTTCGGAGAGCAGACGGAAACGATTTCTCGTCGTTTCGTAAAATTTCTTTTTCCCTCTTTATTCAATTGTTTTCAATAACTTGCAACCGCAACATGCCTTAACCCGTTTCCGGACACCTTCACGTTTTTCCATTTTCGTGGTGAGTATTCGGTGAGTGGAATCGCTAAGGCAGGGGTGAAATGGCGAAGCTGACAAAAACGATTGTAGATCGTGCGGATCCGCGTGAGAAGCAATATACCGTCTGGGATAGTGATCTTAAAGGCTTCGGTTTATTCGTCAATCCAGCAGGCTCAAAGACATATTTCGTCGACTATAGAACACCTGAAGGCAAACGTCGTCGGATGACAATTGGACGGCACGGCAGCATCACGACAGAGCAAGCCCGCAAACTCGCCATCGAAACTCTTGGTGGGATTGTTTTGCAGAAAGAAGATCCGTTGCTGGAGCGACGAACACGCCGCAGCTCGCTTACTCTAGCGGAGCTATGCGACAATTATCTGAAAGCGGCGAAGAAGGGATTAGTTCTAGGTCGATCAGGAAAGCCCAAAAAGTCGTCGACCTTAGATACTGATACAGGTCGGATCGAACGCCACATCAAGCCATTACTGGGTAAATCTCTAGTCGTCGACCTGAAGAGATCTGACATATCCAAATTCATCAGAGATGTTACAGCAGGCAAGACAGCCTTCGAAGGGAAATCTGAAAAAGCGAGAGGGAAAATAGTGGTTTCAGGCGGCGCAGGAACAGCCGCTCGAACAGTAGGTCTATTAGGCGGCATCCTGTCTTATGCCGTCTCAGAAGGGATTATTGAATTTAATCCGGCGCAGGGTGTTAAAAGACCAGCCGACAAACGCCGTGAAAGGCGACTGGTCGCCAGCGAGTTTAAAGCCATCGGCAATGCACTGAGCAGCGCTGACGCCGTCGCATGGCAGGGCATAATCGGCACTAAGCTACTCTTACTCACAGGCTGTCGCCTGGGCGAAATCGGCAGGCTCCGATGGGAAGAAGTCAGTCTTGATGAACAATGCTTTCGACTTGGCGATAGTAAAACAGGCTCGTCTGTCAGACCGATCGGAAAGGCTGCAGTCGAAGTATTGAAAGAAATCAAGTCTGACAAAGCAACCGGATGGGTCCTACCCGGCATAAGAAATCCATCTGATCATATCGGCTCACTAGATGATTTGATTGAAAAAATCATGACTATGGCCGGGTTGATAGGCGTAACCGCTCATACACTTCGCCACAGTTATGCGTCTGTAGCTGCCGATCTAAATTATTCCGATAACACCATCGGAGCCATAATCGGACACGCAGGGAGCAGCACAACAAGCCGGTACACTCACCGCCTCGATACCGTTCTTGTGGCAGCTGCTGACACTATTTCACAGGAAATTATGCATCAGATGAACTAAATCGCCGCCCGGAAAGTACAGGTGCGATCGACGGCCAACCGCACCGTGTGACGATGTATTCATCACAATTAATTAGGCAACACACGCCAATGAATTCTTTGAAAGAATGTGGCGCTTTCAGTGCGGAATGTTGCCTAAAAGAATTGAGAAAACTCACCGCCCTCTGAAGAAACCTTCAGCGCCTGATTTGGATGAGTTCCTCGGCTTGTTCGGGGGTCATTTCATGAATTGCAACATTCATTTCCCGAAAGCGTATCAACATCGTTCGATAAAGATCGAGGGTAGGGAAATGACTATTCAAATCTCTACCTCGCCTTAGATAATCCCATCGTTTCTGGACATCAATGATATGCTTATAATACGCTAGATAAGCACCCTCATTATTACCATCAAAACCCGGAAAGACGTACGGGTCTCGCGCTCCGGCTTCACCAGCAGGCACCGCATGCTGCATAGCTTCGTACATGACAAGAACAGATACAACAAAATCGCCCTCATCTGCTGGCAATTCTGTTCCTAAGTAATCCAGTAATGTTCCGTATTCATTTGAGAAACCGCCTTCCAAGACCGCCACGGTTTCAGCCCACCCTTCATTTGGATCGAGACAGTTTAATATTCTGAATTGATTTAAAAGAGTAAGGCGCTCTATCGGACTTAATTTCAGTTCTGCCATTTTCCCACCCTTAATGAATCTTGACAAATGACAATTAACAATCCCCTTTCCATAAGTTCAAGAGTAATATTCGATAAGTATCACACCGGCTTAGAAGGCGGGAAGACTTTCAACACTTTCAAACAGAGTTCCAACTGCCGGTAAGCTGGATGAGCTGTTGAAAGCTGGGTAGTTGGAACTTTCCACTGAGTTCTTCTTGGTTTCAGCCAAAGCCGCTATCGGCGTTTTTTGAACCGGATTTCCACAAGACAAAAAACCCGGATTGACTCTTTTCTCCAATGAGAACATTTTAGGAACATCGATGGCGGTCGATGCAAACACAGGTATGTTTAGTGGCGTACTTACCTGCTTTGAAATGGAGCAGGACGATGAATACAGCAGTGCAAGAAAACGAATATGACGACGAGATCGAATTGGTGCTGGCTTATCACAAGGGTGACGTACGCGCTGCGATCGCGACACTACTGAAAGACCGCGATTTCCTAATCAAAGAAATTGAGTACGCCAGCCTTGCGATGTCTATGGGCTTTGCTCGCGGCTGGAAACCCACGGTGTTTTCAGAATGACGCGGTCACGTGGCGCACTCAGTATCACCAGCATTAATGCCACCTACCCTCATCAGGTCATTTTGGTCTTAACTGACTGGCATCGAGCCAACCTTATTCGTTTGCTCACAGACCGAGAGCGACTTGGCGGATATAGCCTTTGGACCGG
>Ga0256883_1000217_pt1 | contig 18070 bp, 13 predicted proteins | sample MC6MC0491MT_FD_186337 | JGI IMG/M metagenome (GOLD analysis project Ga0256883, IMG submission 186337) | Metatranscriptome of enriched soil aggregate microbial communities from Iowa State University, Ames, United States - MC6-MC0491-MT... | ecosystem: Environmental > Terrestrial > Soil >...
GTACATTGGCCGCAACGGTATCGCCCACCCAATCTGCCCGGCCCAGACATTACCTTGCGGTTATTCGGCCGGTTTGCTATCGGGTGCTGCTCGCGATTGGGGCGTAGCCAAGTGGTAAGGCAGCGGTTTTTGGTACCGCCATTCCCTGGTTCGAATCCAGGCGCCCCAGCCATCAATGCAGAGACAAATCAAATAAATACATTGGCTTTTTGTGCTTTGCTTTGGCTGGGAAAGATCTCATTTTTAATTTTCGCTATATGTGAACATTGCGGTAGCACGGGTCTCTGACGTAATCCGATCTTTGTATTCTTCGGTTTATTTCGGGGTTCCGGATGGGGTCCATGACATGGCAATGAGATGTCAGGTTCAAAATCTTCAGCGACGCGGAAAGGTTCTTACTGGCGTCCGTGTATCCCCGCGCATTTGGGGCGCAATATCGGCGAACGTCACCTTGATTTCAACCTCAAACAATCTGATCGTCGGCAGCCAGGCTACATGGTTCGCAAGCTTAGTCTGATGATGTTTGAAATCACAGAAAACCCACGAAGTACTGTAATGGCGAAAGAATCTCTTTGAAGATTGTTCCAGTCCGAAAGTGCGCCGATGAACAATCATATGAACAACCCTTCAGTTCGCTTAACAACACGCGGCGACAGTTTCCATCTTATCGATGATATAAGCGTTGTTCAAAAAACAGTCGGGACATACAGGTTCACTGAAAATTTTGAGAGCCATTAAAAGACTGTACCTCTCTATCGAGAGCGCGTTGACGCTGAAAGTTCGCGCTTCAACACAAAAATCCGGGTTTTGATGGAAGATCACGGATTGGCGTAATCCATACTGAACTTGGAGAAGGATAAAGACGAGTAGTTCACTGCCCTTGCTAATATCCTCCTGAATACGCAAGAGCGATGCCTAATCGAGTTTCCTGCTAAACAGGTTGCCAAAAGAAGAGCTGCCATCAGCGACCATTGTTGACGTCGCTGAGAAGCAATATCCTGTTTCACTGCCACAGGAAATGCCAATCACCGAGCCGGTCTCGGTGGATAGCTCCAGCAGCATCTAAGCTGCCCGGCGTAGACTCCATGTGACACAGTTCGTGGTCCAATGTTAGATTCCCGTTGCGAATAATTGTGAGAATTGAAATGAAGGCATGACCCAAAGCCGCTAAGATGAATGTTCGTATTTTCTGTAGCATGCTGACCGAACACAACGTTTTCACAAGTGTCGCCATCGACCAGACACATCTAGCTGCCTGCGCCAGCACTTCAACAATCTACCGATCAGATTGGGAAGCAGTACCCGTTACGCCGCTATTACAATTGCACAATCACGCAAGACAACACAACGAACGTTAACAATCGCGGTACGCGAAACCAATCTGCACCTAAGGTTGGCCACTCAAGCGGTATGATCCGACGTCACGTGAGCAATCTTGAGCAGTTCATGAGCCATACTATAGCATCTAACTATGAAGCACGCTTACCCACGTTCGATAGTATTAAGTTGAAGAAGCGATTTTCTGCAACTCTTCGAGCCCTGAAGGCTAAATCTGATCCAGTACGCCCATCAGGCTTGTTATAACGCGATCGGTGGCCAGAGATTTAACTGTTATGATTATAGATACGGTTAGAGCAACGTTGAAATGGCTTTCTATGATTATGGTTAACGAAACTGCTCCTTTCTGGTGCGAAACACTGTCGAGGTTGCTGGTAGCGAGATGAATAGAAGTTGATCACGCTGCAATGAGCGACATAATTGGATTCAACCCTGAAAGGTTGTCGTCTCTTATCGGATCGTGGCGAGGATAAAGGCGTAATTAGAAAATAGGGCCGCAAAAGCGCCTCATTCAAGGGGGACCACACTGTTGACACACTAGGTTTTTTCATCAATTACCCTTATCAAGACTTTCAATCCAATTCATCCAGGAAGTGGCGTTGTTGATAAATAGAAGAGTAGCCGGACACCATGGTAAGCACCGATATTTCTAGTTTAAATGCGACCCAAGAGAATGTAATCGCGGAGCCTAAAAAGGGTGCTTCAGTCGCTGTTCGTGATATTGGGGATGCTCTATCAAAGTATCGATTGGCTTTGATTTTCGGATGGCAAGATGTCGCTCAGCGGTATCGACGCTCTAGGGTCGGTGCATTCTGGCTGACGTTGAACATGGCAGTGTTTATCGCAGCACTTGGCTTGATTTTTGGAACGCTGTTTCAAAGTGAAATGCACGAATTTTTGCCATATCTTTGTGCCGGCGTTATAACTTGGGGCTTCATCTCAACCTGTCTAAACGAGGGGTGCACAACGTTCACCTCTTCTGACGGCATTATACTTCAAGTTCGAATGCCATTATTTACCCACATAATGCGTGCAGTCTGGCGTAATACAATAATATTTGCTCATAATATTGTTATTTTTCCTATTCTACTTCTCATTTTTGGAAGGGTAGTCAGTATAAACGTGATATGGGCATTGCCAGGTTTTCTATTGTTGACCATTAATCTAGCTTGGATGATGCTTGTTCTTGCAACAATTTGTGCCAGATTTCGAGATATGACCCAGGTGGTAACAAATATTCTCCAGGTTTTATTCTATGCCACACCTATAATGTGGATGGCGAAGATTTTGCCTGACCATGTTTCGCGAGCGTTCATCGCATGGAACCCATTTTATCACTTCATTGAGCTTGTGAGAGCTCCATTATTCGGTTCTCCGCCGACCCTTCTTAACTGGACCTTCGGGTTTGCAATTGCGATAATTGGCTGGATAATCGCAATTTTGTTTTTTGGGCACTATCGTTGGCGCGTGGCATATTGGTTGTAAAAAATGAGTCTAATTCACCTTCAGAATGTTAGCGTCGAATTTCCGATCTACAACTCTACCAGCCGCTCGCTCAAAAATAGAGTCCTGAGTATTGCAACTGGTGGAAAAATAGAAAGGCGAACGGATCGCTTAGTGATTGTGCGTGGCCTTGATGACGTATCCATGACTTTTCGAGACGGGGAGCGCGTCGGCTTGATTGGGCATAATGGGTCAGGAAAAACTACGCTTCTTCGAGTTTTGTCGGGCATTTATACTCCGACTCACGGTAGCTCGATCATAGACGGTAATTGCGTATCATTGATTAATATTAATTTAGGCATTGATCCTGATGCAACAGGTCGAGAGAATATTCGTCTTCGCTCAGCAATGATGGGCATGTCGCCGGACGAGATCTCTGAAAATCTCGAACAGATTGCGGACTTCTCAGGCTTAGGAGAGTTTCTCGACGTACCGTTCCGTACCTATTCTTCTGGTATGCAGCTGAGATTGGCTTTCGCTACATCTACAGCTGTTCGACCTGAAATCTTGATAATGGATGAGTGGCTTTCAACTGGCGATCAGGACTTCAAGGAACGTGCAAATGGACGCATGCGCGAGTTAGTAGATTCAACGAGGATCTTAATCCTTGCGAGTCACTCGAAAGAATTGCTGGAAAAGAATTGCAACCGCATTATTTGGCTTGAGCATGGCAGAGTCAAAATGGATGGCCTCCCCAATGAGGTGTTGAACGCCTATTTTGAGGTGTAGCAATCTCTTAACTATATTGAGCTGCTAAAGTCGATAGGACGATCATACATCATCCTGTTGAGTATCCAATGATTGCAAGACTCTCTGAGCATCAAGAAATCTAGTTTAAAGCTGGTGCTTACGAGCTGGGCGAATTACTAGTCCTTGGTTCTCGGTCAGTCTTGTTCCGTTTAAATCCTCGCGATTGGAATTTCTCTATCATGTCAAAGCTTGCAAGAAGATTTAAGCAACTGACGAACGCGATCCGCTATCTGGCCCGAGGGGACCTTTCAGGACTTTTCAACCGTTTAAGGTGGTACAGACGAGAATATTCTCACATCCAATTAAGTCGAAAGCTAGCAGACGGAAATGGTGTCGTTTGGGGGATTCTTTGCACACCTCATACAGTTTTCATCGCAAAAATAATAGCTGAGCGATTAGCATATCATGGAATAGAAAGTGAGATTGTAGCAGGCTCAGTAAAGAGTTTTAAACATGATTTCTACATCGTTTTGTGTGCTCAGATGTTCAAATTGCTTCCTCCACCAAACAAAAGAGTAATATTTCAGCTGGAGCAATCAGTAAGTTCGCGATGGTTCACGCAGGAATACATAAAAATACTTAATGACTCATTTGGGGTTATCGATTACTCTCTGGCCAATATTGAGTTTCTTGCTGAGAAAGGAATAAAATATCCCAAAGTGCACTATTTACCCATAGGGGCTTCTCTGGAGTTTGGTACCCCAAATTTTAAAGAGCCTAAACAATACGACTTTGTGTTTTATGGGGACAGTTTAAGTAGTGAAAGAAGACGTATTTTTCTTAAGAAGCTACAAGAAAAATATACTGTGAAGATATGCAATGATTTGTTTGGCGACGAACTTTACTCTGTCATTCGTAGAGCGAAAGCCGTCATCAATATTCACTACTATGACGGTGCTCTATTAGAAATGCCTCGTATATGCGAATGTGTTTCACTGGGGGTTCCTGTCCTTTCTGAAGGCACCTCCGATCAGGCTGAGTATCCTGAACTCGAGGGAGCTGTGAGGTTCTTCAAAGAGGGCTCCATCGAATGTATGATGATGCTAGCGTCTGAAATGCTGAATAATCTGGAAGATATTAATGAAACGGTTGAAAGCGCGGTAACTGCTAGCGCAGCACGTTTCGAATTTATGACGGATCGTTTTTTGGTAGCTATTGGTGTTGTTCCCGCCAACAGAATTCTTGGCCAGCCGGTGTACATGGTAAAGAAGAGTGACTTTTATGCTCTTTCTCTTCCCGAGACAATTAAACGACGGAGAGCGATAGCCCGGTTGCTGCCTGCGGGGTGCGAAGTGTTTGACGGAATTCGACACAACATCGGTTGGATTGGTTGCGGTGGTAGCTTCAGTGCCTTATCGCGATTTGCTCTAGAAAATAACTTGACTAAGCTGACGGTTATAGAAGACGACGTAGACCTCCCTGACAACTTTGATAATGTACTTAAAGAAATTAATGATTATCTCAGTGACAGAGTTTCGAATTGGGATATTTTCTCAGGGTTGATGGCTGACGTGCATCCTTCTGCCAAGATTCTTTCTGTTGAGGAGGTAAATGGGCGCACTTATGTCACCATTAATAGGATGACCAGCACAGTTTTCAATATATATAATAGGAGTGCACTGGAAATGATCTCCCAATGGAGCCCTCTCAATACGGATCCCGTTACTAATACTATTGACAGGTATTTAGAGCGTCAATCTGGTCTTCGCGTTGTGGTAGCGCTGCCGTTTATAGCCGGTCACAAGGAGGAAGCGACATCAACGCTTTGGGGCTTTGAAAATGATCGTTACACCCCGATGATTACGCACGCACAGGAACAGATTGAAGCGATGGTTCGGGAGTGGCGACTACTTGGTGGGACGGATACCGAGGATACGAACTAGCTTTGCGCTGCCGCCGAGGGATGTTTTTGAAGATTTTTCCAATCCCTTCCCAGCATTCTTGACGGGCTCAAGGCCTTCTACGGTGCGTAGTTCGAGACACTTTTCTCTCGGGTCTTCTAGTCCAATGTTATTGCGCCGCGAGTCCTGACGCCAGCTTAGGCAGATCGAACCACGTATCCGAGTCTACCTATTTTTGCTTCCGATGGAATCTTTGCACCACGCAAGTACTCCAGCCCTTGACCTTTCCGACTACTGCTGAGCAGCATCCGGCAGGTCAGGCTCTGATGGAAGAGGTTGCGGCACCGAGAGACATCAGCCGACCGCAAGAGCATCGTAAGAAGTGTCTCAATCACACATTGTCGGACAATTCCATGACAATAGTTGGTCGATGTGGCTTTGCGTGCGGCCATTTAAAGACAGCGCTCTGATGCATGAAGTGTCCACCAACAACAGGTGGAATCCTGATCATCGAGGATACCCCTAAACTTCATGTGCGGCTTGTTGGCCGCGACGGTCGCCGTCGATATGACCTTGGTTCACGAGAGCAGCTCGTCGCAGCTTGTTAGCGCCCTGCATTTGTTCCGGTTCAGATTGCTCCAGAGATGTAAGCGAGATTTCTACGCGCGTGACGGCTGCTATAGGCTAAGTCTTCTACATTAAGAGCGACATGCGGCCAATTAGGTGGCTGAGTTTTTGGAGAAGTTGAACGGCAGCAGGTCGCCGATGTTGGCGGTTTCATCCAGCTGCGGTAACTCAGTGAACGTGGGACGGAGCTAGGCAAGTATGTCAATCGGAACGGATATTCCATGCCGAAACCGGGAGGCGGACCGTCCCATTAGTGGTCACACCTGCAGCAAAGCGGCGAGCTGTCGCGCAACTAGTGGAGCAACATCGGATGAGTAAACGGCGGGCGTGTAAAACCATCGGCTATTGCCGGATGACGATCCGTTACGAAACCAGCCGCGACAACGATCAGTGCCTTCGCGAACGCATAATGGCGTTGACCCATGAAACGCCGCCATTTGGGCTATTGACGCTTCCCTCTGCTGCTCAAACGCGAGGGATCATGTAAACCACACGAAACTCTTCCGGCTCTATCGGGAAGAGAAACTGACCGTTCAGAAGCGCGGCGGCCGCAAGCGAGCGATGTGCACACGAGCGCCGATGTTGATCGCGATGGCAGCCAATGATCGCTGGTCGTTGGGCTTTGTGTCGGATCAGTCCACCGACGGGCGCAGGTTCCAGGTGCTGACCGTCGTAGATGATTGCACCAGAGAGTGCTTGGCAGTCGTTGTCGACACGTTCCTTTCTGGCCTTCAGGTTGTCCGGTTGTCCGTGAGCTAGACCCGATCATCGAGGGACGAGGCAAGCCGAAGATGACAGTCAGCGACAATGGCAGTGCGTTTGCCAGTGAAGCGATCCTGCAATGGACTGATCAGACCAAGGTGAAATGGCACTATATCGCATCGAGAAAACCGATCCAGAACGCCTTCATAGAAAGCTCGTATGGGCGACTGCGAGACGAGTTCCTGACTGAAGCGCTCTTCTCGTCATTGACCCATGCTCGATCGACGCTTTCAAACTGACGCGGCGATTACAACGAATTCCGGCCACATATCGCCATTGGCAATAAGGTGCCGATTTCGCTTATGAATGGCTCAACGGCATCCCCGCCGCTTTGAGCCTTAAACCCGGGAAATTCCAGCTCTCCGTCGCCCATAATCGGGGTGCACCTCAAAAACCGCTGGAGCAAACTCAAAACTGGTTAAAACTTGGGGGGCAAGGTCACCCACATGGTATCAGAAGCGCCTTTGAAACATCTCCCGACGTCCACCGGCAGAAAGTTTGAAATAGAAGCGAGCCGATCTTGCAATACTTCCCGATTCATTTCAGATAGTGAAACGCTCCAAATGCACTGCCGCAGGCGTAAGAGAGAGAAAAGCCGAAAAGTGTCGACCTGGCTTGTCAATTGTCGATGACACATACAATCCAAACCGATAGTACGGTAGATGATTTGAGTGCAATGCGATGTACAGAGACAAAAGTGAGATTCCTAATCCCGGGACACACTCTTTTCCGTAAAATCACCGCAAAATTGACCACAATTAAAACGGAACCAAAGTAGTGCATAATCCTCAATATAGTACAAACCTGACAAAAGGGGAGAAACCGTTGAACGATCATTCTGAGATTTTTGGATGGGCTTTAACGGAGTGCCTGTATGCGCTACCTGCTACCCACTCACCTAACACTTTGCTAGGCCATATACCAGCGATTACCCTTATAACTAGGCTCTGCACTCCTAATGTCATCGTGGATCTAGGCGTGGCTAACAGCTCTGTTCTAGAGGCACTCAGTTCTGCCGTCCGTCATTTCAAAATGGATACATCGTGCTATGGAATACTCGATGGCAAAAAGCCCGAGGCTAACTCAAATATTAACCATATTATGAGCAGCATTGCCAATAATTATTCTCAATCTACTGTGACCATCGGAGATTTGGAACAAACGCATCAGCTATTCGATAATGGTTCCGTCGACATGATAACTATTTCCCATCTACATGATAGAGAAAAAATCTCATCTATTATTGACAATTGGTTACCGAAGCTATCGTCCGACGGGATAATTCTTATAACAACGGTGAACCATCCGAATCCGAACGATCCAGTACGGTTATTTTGGAAAAATATCAAAAGTATCTATCCGTCGTTTGAGATGTCGCACCAATTTGGTTTAGGTATTCTTTTTGTAGGATCGGAACAAAAGCCACTAATTCGTGAGTTAATGGAGAACTTCTCGAATAGTACTTATTTTACTGCACTGTTCAAATCTATGTGTGAGTATAATGGTGGAATCATGCAGGAGCGTTTAACCCGCGGTTTCAATTCAGAGAATAGCCATGTTCAGCCTACTAGGTCTCACTATATCGCTGAACGTGCTGATCTTCTATTCAAGCATAGCCGTGCGTGGAAAATACTTGCTCCGTTGCTGCGCCGAGTAAACGGCTTTCGCAGACTTGAAGAGGCTACGCGATGAGGCCGCGCGTTGCTTGTCTCGGGCATCGGGTCTATTTCGAGAACCATTTTTGTGAGTTAAAGTCACGTTTCTTTGAAGTTGCTTGGTTCGATTACGACCACTTTTCGAATGTAGTATATGATGAGATAAGATTTTATAGACCGGACATTACCTTAGTGTACCGACCTGAATTACATAGAGCTTCGGACCTCTTAGCTATTCCTGGGTATAAGATTGGATTCTCTACAGAGCCCCTGCCTAAAATTGCAATCGACGGTACAGTAAGAGCATCCACCGAAACTGATCGGAGGCTTGCCATGATTTCGCATCTGCAGAAAGCTGGCTTTAATCGAATTTATCACTACGATAAGGGGTCAAAATCCTTCATAGAGAGAGCCGGGCTTCCGATTGATGATTATGCTGTAATTCCGGTTAACACGAACTACTTTAATCCTCAGCGCATCCTGAAGCCGAAGCCGAAATGGGATATTCTCTTTCTTGGCAAGGCTACCGAGCGACGGTCGAAAATCTTATCTCGGCTAAAAAACCACAACGTGTCATTTCTTTGGATTGAACACGGCGTTAGCGGCAGTCAGCTTGGAAGGCTGTTCAAGCGCTCTGGGTGCATTCTGAACATACACGCCGATGATATTCAAGCACTGGCTCCTCGGGTCTATCTGGCGGCTGCTTGCGGTGTACCAGTGTTGACCGATCCAACCGGTGACTCGGATTTCCCATTTTCGAAACTCGTGCGTACGACAGACATGAATGAGTTGTCGCTCAACGTAGTGAAAGATAATGTCGAAGATGTGAAAGATTCCGGCATATTGTCTGATCGCGAGTATCTCGATAAATGTTTAGATGACATCTCGGTGGAGCGTTTTTTGATAAACGCCATAAACAAGATTATTTGAGTGAGGCTAGGATGAGTAACGTCGAGGTCACTAAATTTAATGTCCCGGCTTCATATAAAGAGCGGATAGAAAATGATTATTTTGATGACCGTTCGTTTCTAAGTAAAATAGTTGTCCATCAGCCAGAAGTTTATTACGCGGCCGATTTCATACTTCGTCAGACTGGACGTACTATAATTGTTGATATTGGATCAGGTAACGGTAAGAAGCTTGCTTCGATAGGATCCTCGGCAAAGCAAAAATATGCGATCGACTACGGGGTGAACGTTTCTTTTTTTGAGGAGCACTATCCAGAATGTAAAACCTACGAGCTTAACCTCGAGAATTCGAACCGGGATCAACTACCAGTAGTTGACTGGAAAGAGTCAGTCGTTATTTGTGCTGATGTCATTGAACACCTTAGATCACCCTCTGGTCTCATTGACTGCTTGAAACATATTTTCGAATCTGGTGGCATTATTGTTCTGTCAACCCCAGATCGCGAAAAGCTCCATGGATATTTGCATGAAGGCCCCCCAATAAATCCTGCGCATGTTAGAGAATGGACCCTTTCTGAGCTCTCTGCTTTATTTACCGCTAATGGCATGGAGCCGGCTTTCGTGGGCTACTCCATTAGCGACAACATGAAACGAAAAAAACACAACAGCGTAGTTATTCTTGACAATGCTATCAATAAAAACTGTGAAGACCTTTTAGTTAGCCCGTTAGGAGTTGTATCCTGCTTCAATGACTCGGATATCATTGAGCAGCTATCCAGAAAACATCTCGAAAGTGGAATAGACCTACATTTTCTTGATAACTGGTCAGATGACGGCACCTTCGAGATACTTGAAAGCCTGCAAGCCGAATATCCTGGTAGAGTTTCTGTAGAAAGGTTTCCTTCTGAACCAACAACTGAGTACGTATGGAGAGCGATACTTAAGCGTAAATCTGAGATCGGCTTCGGGTTTCCTGGTCGTTGGATAATTCATATTGATAGCGACGAATTACGTACATCACCTTGGAGCGAAATCTCTCTAAGTCGTGGACTCGCGATCGCCCAAGAATACGGAAGTAATGCGATCGAGTTTGGTGTCGTCGAGTACCCGCCACTGGATGATGATTTCTGTGCCAGTATTGATCCTGTGGTTCACTTCACGCATTGCTACTTTTCGAAGCAGCCATCCCACTTTCTGCAAACAAAAGCGTGGCTACAAGGAAGTCATTTAATTGACCTCTCTTCAACCGGCGGACATCATGCTCAGTTCCCGGGAAAACAAGTTTTCCCATATAGATTCATTCTCGATCATTTCCCAATTCGATCATCCCAGCACGGGCTCAAGAAAGTTCTTAAGGATAGAAAGCCACGTTTCAGTTCTCAAGAAAAGAATGATCTTGGGTGGCATACACATTATGATGCAGTCTCCGATGGATATCGTTTTCTTAGTCTAAAGGAGTTTCACATTGAGCATAGATCTGACTTCTCGGTGATGAACGTTCTTGAAATTATCACGGACGTCGTACTACAACGAATGCAGGGACGCTTAATCTACCCTACCAATGAAGACCTTTAGTGCTCTACTCACGAATGTCCGCAGTTCGTTAAAGCGACCATTGTCACCTTATTATTTTGGGTTCTAATATTTACATATCTGAGCGGCGGAGGTTGTAGCTCCAAACGCCGCTCAGAATGATATTTTGCGGTTCGTCCCATTTTACTGCAATAGAAAAACGGCATCAGCTGCCGATATCTAGAACAGTTTGACGCCATGAGTTCTGTAAAAAATTAGAGCTGACTGGATAAAAACCTTTACGTGCCAAAATCCCTTCTTTGAAGCATGCCCACCTGCATGGACTACGTGTATCGAAGGTGCATAAGCGGTATTTGAAATGTAGAGGGACCTTAAGGAGAGATCGAAATCCTCAAAGTACAAGAAGAACTTAGTATTGAAACCGCCAACTTCCTTCAAAATGTTGCTTCTGAAAAACATGAAGCATCCGCTTACAATTGGAGGGTTCCAATAGACCGTGTTCTGTGTTTCAGCTTGCATCTCGTATCGTGCTAATCGAGTGGAAAATAGCGAGCGTATTTTTCTTGGTGCGAATCCTCTTAGTATTAAATCAAACACAGCAGGATAGCGCTTGCAAAGGTACTGTCTTTGTCCATCTGGCCAAGAGGCACGCGGGCTTAACAGGCCGCAGTTTCCATTTTCTCGCATAAAAGCGAGAGCGTTCACAAGTGCATCTCGAGCGAGTTGAATGTCTGGATTGAGAATGAGATGAAATTCACCCATTTTTTGAAGAGCAATATTATGAGCTCTGCCAAAGCCAATGTTGCCTTGGCCATGGATTAATTCGAAGGGCAATTCTGAATAGTTGTCCTTTAGAAATGATGCGACCTGATTACCATCGGAATTGTCTACAACTGTTATCGAGAAAGTTTCATCTGCGAAGCCGTCGAGTGCAATTTTCAGACTAGTTAATGTCTTTTCGAGCTCAGCAAAATTTGGATTAAACGTGACAATTGAAATTGTCAGCAATGATTGTTTATTGGTTGGTTGATATGGAGCTGAAACACTATTAATCATTCTGCTAATTCTCAGTTTACAATGTGAGGTCGGCTTTGAAATTGATACGACAAGCTGAAAGTGTCTGTTCACCGTGTAATTTCGTTTATCTCCGCATTATCGTCTGAATCTCGGCAAAACGGAGTCACCATTTTCGGCGTAATATCTGTCTACAATAACGACGGGAGAGAAGTAAGATGTTAGGAAGTGAGTTCGTATGAAGGGAATCATCCTCGCCGGCGGCAGCGGTACAAGGCTGTACCCTCTGACAATTGCTGTCTCCAAACAAATTTTGCCGATCTACGACAAGCCAATGATTTATTATCCCCTTAGCGTTCTGATGCTAGCCGGGATTCGAGACATTCTTGTGATCTCCACACCTCATGATTTACCGCTTTTCCAAAAGCTGCTGGGCGATGGAAGTGAATTCGGCATCAATTTCTCGTATGCTGAGCAAGCACATCCTAATGGTCTAGCCGAAGCATTCATCATTGGACGAGAGTTCATAGGCGATGACAGCGTAGCCATGATACTTGGCGACAACATCTATTTCGGCGATGGCCTTTCAGAGTTGTCACAACTCTCCTCGAATCCTATGAAAGGCGGCACTGTTTTCGCCTATCGTGTGGATGATCCGCAGCGCTATGGTGTAGTAGAGTTTGATAACAAAACCGGTCAAGCAATATCGATTGAAGAAAAGCCGGAAAAACCGAAGTCACACTGGGCTGTGACCGGCCTTTATTTCTACGACAATCAAGTCGTCGACATTGCACGTTCGATCAAACCATCAGCACGCGGTGAGCTTGAGATCACTACTGTGAATAATGTGTATCTCGAACGAGGCGAACTGAATGTTCAGCGTTTCGGACGGGGATATGCCTGGCTAGATACTGGTACTCACGACAGCCTTCATGAAGCATCGTCATTTGTTCAAACCATTGAAAAACGGCAGGGTATCAAGATAGCTTGCCCGGAAGAAATTGGTCTCGATAAAGGTTGGCTGAGCAGTGAGGCCGTCTTGGAGCGTGCAGCCAAACTTGGCAAAACTGAATATGCAGCCTACCTGCGTCGACGTGTTGATGAACTAGGAAAAGATTGATGGAAGTTCGCCCTTTAGGTCTAGACGGTGTTTTTGAGATAATTCCGCGGAAGTTCGGTGATGATCGCGGGTTCTTCTCCGAAACGTATAAGGTCAAAGCACTCGCAGAGGCTCGCATCGATCTGAGTTTCATCCAGGACAATCATTCCTATTCGGCTGCAAAAGGTGTGGTGCGTGGTCTGCATTATCAGCTTCCACCCTTTGCACAGGATAAGCTGGTGCGCGTCATTCGCGGTTCAATCCTAGATGTGGCTGTTGACATTCGCAAAAGCTCGCCGACTTTCGGCAAGTGGATATCACTGGAAGTTTCTGCTGAAAAGTGGAACCAAATTCTGGTTCCAAAAGGTTTTGCTCACGGGTTCATAACGCTCACTGAAGACACTGAGGTCATTTATAAAGTGACTGATTATTACGCTCCGGAGCACGATCGTTCAATTCGTTTTGATGACCCGGCGATTGGTATCGAATGGCCACTATGTTCATCGGGTGTGCAGCTTTCAGACAAAGATCGAAATGCCCCACTTCTTACCGATGCTGAAGTTTTTGCTTGAGGGATAATATGAATATTCTTGTTACGGGTGGTGCGGGGTTCATTGGATCTGCGGTTTGCCGTCATCTCGCAGCCGATCCCAATGTCAATGTCCTCAATCTCGACAAATTGACCTATGCGGGTAATCTAGCTTCTCTTCGACAGATTGAAAACCACCCCAATTACAGCTTTCTTCATGCTGACATCTGCGATGACACTGGTGTTATGGACGCTCTGCGCGCCAACGAAATAGACGTTGTCATGCATTTGGCGGCAGAAAGTCATGTTGACCGTTCAATTGATGGTCCTGCCGCATTCATCGAAACAAATATTGTCGGCACGTTTCGGCTTTTGAATGCCGCGCTCGCTTATTGGCGTGAATTGCCAGAGCCACGCAAATCTTCTTTTCGTTTTCATCATATATCAACGGATGAAGTGTTTGGTGATTTGCCCTTCGATAGCGGCATTTTCACGGAAGACACACCGTATCAGCCGTCCTCGCCCTATTCGGCGTCGAAAGCAGCATCCGATCATCTGGTCCGTGCCTGGCATGAGACTTATGGCTTGCCGGTCGTATTATCCAATTGTTCAAACAATTATGGGCCGTTCCATTTCCCAGAGAAGCTGATTCCACTAGTTATTCTCAATGCACTCGATGAGAAGCCTCTGCCAGTTTACGGCGCGGGCGCAAATGTCCGTGACTGGCTCTATGTCGAGGATCATGCACGTGCTTTGGCGCTCGTAGCGACTACGGGCAAGCTTGGTGAAAGCTACAATATCGGTGGGCGTGCAGAACGTACCAACTTGAACGTAGTCGAAACAATCTGCGCTATTCTAGATAAGAAACAGCCTCGCGCAAACGGCAAAAGCTATTGTGATCTGATTACATTTGTAATGGATCGTCCTGGCCATGATCGTCGCTATGCGATTGATGCTTCAAAAATCGAACTTGAGCTGGGCTGGAAGCCCCAAGAAACATTTGAAACGGGCTTGGAAAAAACCATTCAGTGGTATCTCGATAATGGCTGGTGGTGGCAACCAATCCGCAGCGGCAATTATGCGGGCGAGCGGCTGGGTAGCACTGTTTCAAAAGAGACAAAAGAATGAAGATCGCTGTAACTGGGCGTGAAGGACAGGTCGTCCAAAGTCTCCTGGAGAAAGCATCCCAACGGCCCAATATCCAAGTGATCGCACTGGGTCGTCCGGAACTGGACTTGGCGAAACCTGAGACAGTGCGTGGCGCAATCTCAGCGATCAAACCCGACTTAGTCGTTTCCGCTGCCGCCTATACGGCGGTTGATCTGGCTGAGGATGAACGTGAACTGGCTTTCGCGGTAAATGCGGGAGGTGCTCAAGCAGTTGCGGAAGCAGCAAAGGCTTGCGGTGTTCCTGTCATACACATATCGACAGATTACGTTTTCGCAGGTGATGCCAGCGGACCCTATATGGAGAAGGATATTACGGGACCCCAAGGTGTCTATGGAAGCTCGAAGCTTGAAGGCGAACGTCTCGTTTCGCATGCCAATCCCAAGCATATAATTTTAAGAACGGCTTGGGTCTATAGCCCATTTGGCAAAAATTTCGTCAAAACGATGTTGAAGCTTGCTGAGACGCGTGAATCTCTCTCCGTGGTTTCCGACCAATGGGGCAATCCAACAAGTGCGCTCGATATCGCAGATGCAATTATTCAAGTGGCTGATCATTTGGCAAAAGTGCCAGACTTTTCCGCTTATGGTATCTACCATGTTGCCGGTACAGGCGACACAAACTGGTGTGGTTTTGCACGCGCTATTTTCGATGAAAGTGCTAAGCTTGGCGGGCCGACTGCGACTGTTACTGATATTGCGACAGTAGACTATCCAACCAAGGCTGTGCGTCCGGCAAATTCCCGCTTGTCGACTAACAAATTTCAGGAAGCGTTCAACTGGTCGGCACCCCATTGGCAATCGTCACTACGAGATGTCGTAAGCAAACTGATTTAGCCTGGGTAATCCCCAGGCAATTAACAGGGTTTAAAAGCAGCGTTTTCTTGGCATTATTATCGAGGAGATTGTTGATGAAGATAAGCAGATTTAGCGAACCGCAGATTCTTGAGATCCTGCGTCAGGCAGAAGGTGGTGTTCCAGTACCGGAGCTATGCCGCGAACATGGAATGAGCAACGCTTCATTCTGCATCTATGGACTGTTCCCCTTTTGCAAGCTTGATATTGAAGCGGTCTGACGCGGGTCGATTGCAAACATATATACGGCGTCATAATTTTCGAAGCGCCCAAATGGGGTATCCGCACACATACGCCTCAACAAATGGGAGACCTTGTCGGCCATTATAGAATACAGGTTCCATATGTGCCGGTCCGACCGTTCATTCCGAAGGTGTTATGGGCCTGAGTATGTCAGTGGCAAGTTCATGGAATGGGCTGAAAAACAAGGGGTTACTATCAGTCACATCTAACCAGGAAAGCCGCAACAAAACGCATATGTCGAACGCTATAACCGAACTGTTCGGCACGAATGGCTAGACCAAAACATCATTGAACGCATTGAAGAGGCTCAGGAATTCGCTACACAATGGCTCTGGACGTATAACAACGAACGGCCCAATATGGGCATCGGCGGCATCACACCCGCACAGAAACTGAAAATGTCTGCGTAAATTGCTACTGCAAAGCCTCCCATCTATTCGGCCAGCAGCTTCTTCAGCTCGGCATTCTCCTCTTCCCGCCCACCTCCTGCCTCTTTACACCAGGCCCTAATGGGCAGGATTCTAATCCAATCTTGAGGAAATTCTCGGTGGCAGATCAAGAACAATCAAGTGGAACTTAAAAGTGTAATATTTCTTGTAAAATAATAATAAATTGAATAAGTGAGATTCCAACAAGGGTTCGGCATAATTCATTCTAGCGCGATGTTGTTGGTTGTTTCACTAATGATTGAGTGTTTTGGTTACTGAGTTTTCGCCACATAATCCTATACCGCGAACACAGAAAACGAAGCGGAAAAACGTGACAGCGAATACAAGTCAGAATATTGCTTACATTGGACGAATGGATCATCTGCGCTTTTATGCTGCAGCGCTCGTTGTAATCTATCATGGCTTTGTCGAAAGCATCGGCCGTTTTGGAGAAACCAGCTCAAACCCAATCAAAGGGTTGTTTATGCAAGGGCATACTGGTGTCGGCCTTTTTCTAGTTTTGAGCGGTTTTCTTTTCGGTAGCATTGGTGACGGCAAAAACATTCAATACGGAAAGTATCTTTTTAATCGTATTGTCAGGATTTATCCGCTGTATATTTTTGCAGTGATTCTGTCATTATCGATGAATTTTAAAGACTATTCGTCGGTTCAAACGATGATCTTTGCATTGCCTATCTTTAGCTTGTCTGAACTATCAGGGTTACATATGTTCGGTCAGCTCTGGACTATAGCTGTCGAATTTCAATTTTATATGATTTTTCCTTTCATCATGATGGCTATCAACATGAAGGGGATTCGCTATGCAATTCTCTTGTTGGTACTAACTGTTTTCTTGAAACTCTGGATTTTCGTGTTGAAAGGGTCTGTACGAGAAATATCGTATATGACCTTGATTGGCCGCATAGATCAGTTTTTGGTAGGCATGATCATTGCGCATTTCATGTGCAGAAATAAACATGCGTTACGCAATCCCTTCCATCTGCTTATTTCTAGCGGGCTAGTTCTCGCGATCATGTTTGTATTCAACAAAGCCGGAGGGTACTTCGGCACACCCCATCTTAGTTTTTGGATAATTTGGCCAACGATTGAAGCAATGATGTGGGGATATTTTGCGTGCGCTTACATGCGTTGCTCATTGATGATTCCGGTGAGTGTTGACCAGAAACTGCGATTCTTAGGTGAAACAAGCTATTCTATATATGTCATGCACATGGTCGCTATATCGTTCATGTATGCAATACTCCCCCGCATAGATATAACTGGGGTCGAGAGAAACGACGCACTCTTCACATCAATTGCACTTGCCCTCCCTGCTTCCTTAGCGCTCGCATGCGTCACATTCTTTTTGATAGAAAAGCCGTTCTTTCATTTTAAGGTGAAGTACACTTCTCGGATCGGAAGATAATCAAAACGGTGGGGCGCGATGCTGATGTTCCGACCCAAATGTAGTCTGGTCTTCAATCCCGTAGCAACGACATTCGCGCACTAAGTCTAGAATTTTCCCGTTGGCTTTATCGCGGTCTCGTCTAGCCAGGATCGAAATGTTCCATTTTTTTGCTAGCCCTCAACTTACTTGGAGCACCCTATGTGTGGAATTATCGGCATTATCGGCAATGACGAAGTCGCACCGCGTCTGGTCGATGCGCTGAAGCGACTTGAATATCGTGGTTATGACTCTGCCGGTATTGCTACGCTGCTAGATGGCAAGCTTGATCGTCGCCGTGCGGAAGGCAAGCTGGTCAATCTGGAAAAGCGCCTTGCAGGTGAGCCGCTTCCGGGCGTTATCGGCATTGGCCAC
>Ga0256883_1000234_pt1 | contig 17203 bp, 20 predicted proteins | sample MC6MC0491MT_FD_186337 | JGI IMG/M metagenome (GOLD analysis project Ga0256883, IMG submission 186337) | Metatranscriptome of enriched soil aggregate microbial communities from Iowa State University, Ames, United States - MC6-MC0491-MT... | ecosystem: Environmental > Terrestrial > Soil >...
CCTGCAACGAGCCCGAAGGAAAAACGCCCACCCGCGCTGGCGGCGTCGGCTGCCGCCACGCGCGAGCGCCTGCTGCTGGAAGCCATGCGGTTGTTCGCGCGCGAGGGCATGAATGCCGTGTCGCTGCGCAGGATCGTCGCGGCCGCGGGCGCGGGCAACCTGTCGGCGCTGCACTACCACTTCGGAAATCGCGAGAGTGTGGTGACCGAGGTGGCGCGGATGCTCCAGCGTATCCTCGAGCCGCGCTGCCGCGCGCGGCTCGAGGCGCTGGACCGGGGACCGCACACCGTGCGCGATGTGCTGGACGCAGCCTTCGGTCCGATGATCGACATGCTGTCCGAGGCCGGGCTGGGCCGCGACGCCGTGTGCTTCATCGGCCGGCTCGGCTGGGATTTCGGCGAGGAAGGCCAGAAAATTTCGGCCGACATGCACCGCGACATACTGACGCTCGCACTGGACAGGCTTGCCGCGCTGATCCCGGCGGTACCCCTCGAAGTTCTGAAGTTCCGCCTCCTCCTGACGATGAACTCGTTGTACTACGGCATCTCGTACCGCAGCTACGCCATGCGCTCACCCTTCGGGCCGCTGTCGATCGGGCGACGCGGCAACGAAGTACAGGAGCGGGCGCTGTTCATGGACTATCTCGAAGCCGGTATCCGGCATCCGTGACGCTCGAGCTTGAGCAGGATCGGCAGGCGTGCCGTTGAATGCAGTGCGCCCGACCAGACGCCACGGCTTCCATGATCAGCTTCATCGACCATGGCTCGTGGCGCCGACCGACACCGCGCACCCGTTGGCGAACGGCTTGTCTTGCGGATAGTCAAAAGTCCTACATCGATCTTGCAGGCCCCAGGGTAGAAACGATGACCCAGGAGTTCGGAATGACCACCATTGCATTCGATAAACGCTATGAGGCGTGGGCTGCAGCTGAGGCGGCGGTCTATGAGGCGATGATTCGGCTCGGTCCGCTCGGCCATGCGGAGGTCACGCCTTTGCGTGTGCGGGCCGATGAGCTGCTGCGCGAACTCTGGGAAGAACCAGATCTCTTTGAGGCCATCAGCGAGTCCCGCGATCAGTTTGAGTTTGCGCATGCCTCGCGGGCTGTCTAGGTGCCCGTGTTGAGATCAGCGGCAAGCTTGCCTCCGACAGCGTGATCTTTGGCCGGACCACCGGTTGGGAAACAAGATCTCATCGAGGCGTTCCTCTCGCCTCCGGCTGGGAGCGCCAGGTTGCAGCAAGCTTGCAGTAGGCGCTCGGTCGCCGCCAGCTTCTGTTCACGTTCTCGGCGTCACCCGCGTTCCTCTTGCTCTTCGCGTTCCCGCGTCCTCGCGCCGCCGCGCCTTCGACGTGCAAAGAATCAAAGCTGTCTGACATGGCGTAAAGCGCGGGAACCCTACATTTCTGACGCCACGTCTGCGTCGTGGCACCTTGCTGTAAACCTCAGCCCGGCCCAGTGCCGGGCTCTTTTTTTAGGATCGCTGTGACAAGTCGAACGTCTCTTGAAATCTTGCCGAGTGGGACCTAGATTGATCACCGTCGAAGTTTTGGTCAACTAAAAAAGGAGGTTTCCATGACCATGAACTTGTTGCGGCAGATCGCGACGTCCCGCCTGCCGGTCTCGTTCTATCGACCCGAAGACATCGACCAAGTCCGCATCCTCAGAGCGGCGGGGCTGGTTGTGGCGCTGGTTCCGGCGCCAACCAATCCGCTCTCGCTGGCGGGCGACGGCTTGGCTGCTCAGGTGCTCGCAGTCACGCAAAAGGGGCGTGAAGAGCTCGCCAAATTCGACTACCCGCAGTCGCCGTCGCGGCCGCCGCTGTGGCGCCAACGAATGTCACGCATCGTCACGCGGCGTCGCAGATCACCGTCTTCCGACTCACCCACCTCTGCACGAATGCAGTAGCACAAGAAAAAGATGGGTCCGCTCGAGCGCGCGCTGCTTTGATCATTCACGGCAGCGCGTGCCGTCTCGACGGCCGAGCTTGTAGCTTCGCCGTGTTTGTCGGGTTCTTGGATTTCGATGCAGACGTCGTGTGGCTATTCTGCCCGTGTCGCAACGATGGCCTCGGAGCCTTCATGGACCGCAGGGCACTGCGAGCCTGCCGGCCATGCTGACCCTAGGGTTCGCCCTGCTCGGAAACATCAATCGCAGCGATGTGCCTGCAGATTCACTCTTAACTATCGGCCGCGATGTCTACCAACGGTCATTCACGCTGTTCGGGTGAGGACCTCGTGAGCACGCGCAAATGCTTCCAGCAAAAGGAAAGCGCCATCACAGCAACGAGACCTCGACGCCGTCGGCCGCCACCATCAACCCGGGAGTGTCCTCAGCGATCTCGATCGGCACTCCCATGTGGGTGAAAAAGTCGCTCTTGTTCGAGCCGCAGAGCTTCAGCACGCGCACGTATTCCGCGTGCTGTGCGCGCGTCATCAGAAATTTTTGCGGGTAAGCATTGGCGTGGGCCTTCCAATGGGCCGACAGCTTTTCGGTCATTGAGAGATAGAGAGACGGCATACGTAAAATGACATTGCTGAGCGCACAGGGATTTAGTAGATTTTCGTGCCCGTTGGAGAAGGCTGGCATGCCAATGGATTTTTTGCGTCGCATCAAGGACGCCAGGTTTCCGCTCGAGCTTCATAAAGAAGCAGATATTCGAAATTCGATTCTTCTCGAAGCGGCCGAATTGATCAAAGCCCAGTTGCCGGGCGTCGACGCCCCGCCTGCGGACGCCAGCGCCATCATTTTCCGCATCACGCCTCAAGGAAGAGCCGCCCTGTCCATGGGCAAGCCGATATAGCTTGGTCGGAGAATGCTTGGGCCCCATCTGCTCGCGACTCGACATCATCACGGTCGGTCGCTCCATGCGTCGTTACTCTGAGTGTCCAGCCAGCTCGAAAGGGCGCTCTTCCGCCGGTCGGATGCGAAAGGGACAGGCCTTTCTCGACGCGCAGGGGCGTAGTTCGATGCACGAGTCTGAGTGCTTGGCGAGCGCGGTCAGCGCTGCTCAGCCTTGTGCCGGCAGCAGCGTGGACGCTCGCACGTGCAGACTCTTTTTCGAGGTGACGCCAAAGGGAGCTCGCTGTCGTCCTTTTCCTGCAGGCTCTCATGGGCGTTCGCAGCACCCGTTCGCGTTGCTCGGTAGGTCCTCCCTGGGGAGACGCAGCGAGACAAGCCAGCAGACAAAGCATTTGCGAGAATGGATACATGCTTCTTCCTCCTCCGAACGGTACGGACCGTGTGCAGGGCCTCGCGGCGCGCCTCGGGTGCACCGTGGCCGATCACTGTGAACTCTATGGGCAATTCAAGCCCGCTCTTCTGGGCAGCCTCTCAGGGTTCGCGCTGACGCTCAAGGAATTTGGGGGGCGTTGGGACAAGGTGGAACGTGTGTACGTTTTCGCCAGTTGGCCCATGCTTGAGGCCGCTTTGGAATACTGCATCAGGCACAAGGAAGAAGCCCGCCCTTCGATTTGAATGCTGCGGCCTGAAACGGCGCGGTCGATTGTCGAGCGCGCCGCGGCGGTCTTCTTTTTTGCGTCCCAGCTCGATGTCAGCCGTCGCCGCGACGCCGAGGAAGCACTCGCACAAGCGCACAAGATGGAGGCTCTCGGGCACTCACAGGCGGTATCTCGCACGACTTCAGTAACCTGCTTCAGGTGATGTCAGGTCATCTGGACATACGGAGGTGAAGTTGGAAAGGGGCATGCTCGAAGAGGGCACCGTTCGTCGAGGGGTTGAGAGCCTGCGTTCGACAATCTTTAAAGCATCAACGCTGACCCAGCAGCTGCTTGCTTTCTCGAGGTGCCAAAGACTGCGCGGCCGAGTGGTAGGGATCAACGCGGTGGCACAAGGAATGTCCGAGTTGGCCGCGCGCACTCTCGGTGATTTGATCTATGTCGAATTCGACCTGGCGCCCAACGCGGGGAATTTGGAGATCGACGTGACGCAACTTGAGGTGGCCAGCTTGAATGTGTTGGTCAACTCACGCGATGCAATGCCCGGCGGAGGGTTGATCAAGCTGCGTACGCACCCGTTGAGGTTGCGCTTGGCAGTCCGACGGCGCTCGAGGGACTGGCGCCAGGCCCGTATGCTGCTGTCTGCATCTCCGATTCCGGCCTGGGAATAGATCTGGCGATCCTGCCTCGGGTGATGGCCCCCTTTTTTACGACAAAAGACGAGGGGAAGGGGACAGGCCCTGATTTGAGGAACTGCGGCGCACCCGCGCCGCGCCGATGCACCAGTCAGAGAACGCTTTTCGGGTGCTGACTGCGTCACTGAAGCCCTCGATGTCGGGCTTGAGCTTGGCAGGCTCGTCGAGTTGAACAGCGGTCCTTCACCTTAATGCTCCTCATCAAAGGCTAAGAAATCTATGAAGGAAAACTTTGTAGTTTGACTTTGTATCGGCTAGCATGGCTTGATGAATGAGCCGGTAAGCGCCCCTCACGATCTACGCGCGCACACTCTCGCTGCGGAACTGCGCATGCTGGTGGCCAAGCTCAACCGGCGACTGCGCGAGCAGTCGCATGCCGGCGATCTCACGGGTTCCCAGAAGACCGTGCTTCTGCATCTTGAGCGCGAAGGTCCGGCCACGGTCACGACCCTCGCGCGTACCGTGGGTGTGCGCCCTCAATCCATGGGCGCGACCGTGGCCGCGCTGCAAGGGGCGGGACTCGTCAGCGGTGCGCCCGACCCGGCCGATGGACGCCAGACCATCTGGTCGGTCACGCCGGTCTTTCGCCAATGGATCAAGGACGCCCGCGCCGCGCGCGAGGACTGGCTGTTCCAGGTGATCCAGACCAGGCTCGCCCCGCGCGAGCAGGAAGCGCTCGCGGCCTCCATCGAACTCTTCAAACGCCTCGCCGAAGATTGAAAGCGAACCCACCATGCCCGTCACCACCCTCGATCCCCAAACCGCCCTCATCGTCATCGACCTGCAAAAGGGCATCCTCGCACTGCCCGTCGCGCATGCCACCGGCGAGATCGTGCAGCGCGCCAGCGCCCTGGCGTCTGCCTTCCGCCAACGTGCGCTGCCCGTGGTGCTCGTCAACGTGGCAGGCGGTGCCAAGGGCCGCACCCAGCAGCAGCGCCCCGGTGGCGAACTGCCCGCCGACTGGGCCGAGCTCGCCGCCGAACTCGACCGCCAGACCGGGGACCACCTGGTCACCAAGCACACGTGGGGTGCCTTCACGAATACCGGGCTCGAATCGCACCTGAAGGCGCTGGGCGTCACGCAGGTCGTGATCGTCGGCATCGCCACCAGCATCGGCGTGGAGTCGACCGCACGCCAGGCCTACGAACTGGGTTTGAACGTCACGCTCGGCATCGACGCCATGACCGACATGAACGCCGATGCTCACGCCAACAGCATCGCCCGCATCTTTCCGCGCCTGGGCGAAACCGGCACCACGCAGGAAATCATCGACCTGCTTGCTCGGTGAGCAGCAGCACTTTCCGTTCGCTCCGGGGCTACAACTACCGCGTGTGGGCCGGTGGCGCAGCGGTGTCCAACGTGGGCACCTGGATGCAGCGCACCGCGCAGGACTGGATCGTGCTCACGCAGCTCACGCGCCACAACGCCGCCGCGGTCGGCATCGTGATGGCGCTGCAGTTCGGCCCGCAATTGCTGTTGCTGCCGCTCACCGGCTGGGCGGCCGACCATCTCGACCGGCGCAAGCTGCTGATGGTCACGCAGGCCACCATGGGTGCGTTGGCGCTCGGATTGGGTCTGCTGACACTCACCGGCCTCGTGCAGCTGTGGCATGTGTACGTGTTCGCGCTGCTGCTGGGGTGCGTGGCCGCCTTCGATGCGCCGGCGCGCCAGACTTTCGTGTCGGAACTGGTCACCGAGATCGATCTGCAGAATGCGGTGGCGCTGAACTCCACGTCGTTCAATGCCGCGCGCATGATCGGCCCGGCGGTCGCAGGCGTGCTCATTGCCGCGGTCGGCACGGGCTGGGTCTTCGTGATCAACGCGGCGTCGTACGTGGCCGTCATCGGCGCGATGAGGATGCTGCGCGTGCACGAGCTCCATCTGCGCCAGCGCGCGGTGCGCACCCGTGGCAGTTTTCTCGAGGGCTTTCGCTACGTTTGGCGGCGCCCCGACCTGAAGGCCGTGCTGTTCATGCTTTTTTTGATCGGCACCTTCGGCTTGAACTTCCCGATCTTCATCTCCACGATGTCGGTCACCGTCTTTCATGCGGGCGCTCACCAGTACGGCCTGCTGTCTTCGATCATGGCGATCGGCTCCGTCATGGGCGCACTGCTGGCCGCGCGGCGCGACAAGCCGCGCATGGGCGTGCTCGTGGTGGGTGCTTCCGTTTTCGGCGCGGGCTGCGCGCTGGCCGCGCTGATGCCCGGCTACTGGCTCTTCGGCATGACGTTGATCGTGGTGGGTGTGGCCGCGCAAACCTTCACCACCACGGTCAACAGTTGGGTGCAGCTGTCGACCGAGCCCGCCATGCGCGGGCGCGTGCTGGCGATCCTGCTGGCGATCCTGCTCGGTTGCACGCCGATGGGTGCGCCCCTGGTCGGCTGGGTGGCCGACGCGTTTGGGGCGCGTTGGGCGATGGGAGTGGCGGCGCTGTCGGGGCTGGCCGCGGCTATCGTCGGGTGGCGCTACCTGTCGCTGTACCACCGGTCCTCGCAGGTGGGTGCTTCCCAGGAAAACCCCGAGCCATAGGACAAGTGGAAGCAATGCTGCGCCGCCGTCAGGGCGGAGCTTGTGGCGCGGGTGCTTCGCGTGGTCGCCCGATGCCTACCCACGCAGGTTCGCTGAGGTGCGGCGAGCTGGTGTCCTGTCAACCTCCGGCCTGCATAACAACTGATCTGCGAAGTGTCCGCTGCTTCAGCATGTGTTGCACACCTTGGTAAGAAAAGCGCGCTGTTGCTAGCTCGACAACGCCACGGTAGAAGTATTTGCTTTCAGTTCGTCGACTGAGATTGCCATCTCGGTGACTTCAAGCGGCCCATAGTTCGAGAGGAACGCGACATCAGCCGCATCGCGCCCATAGGCCAAGACGATTCGACCGCCTTGCGGTTCTGCCTGCGTCGCGTCGAAGGTATACCACCGCCCGCCGACGAAAGCCTCGAACCAGGCGTGCATGTCCATGGGCTCGAGTTGGTACAAGTAACCGACCACCATGCGGGCGGGGATGCGCAGGGCACGGCACATGCCGATAGCCACGTGTGAGAAGTCACGACACACGCCTGCGCCATCAGAAAGGGTGTCGAGCGCATCCGTGGATCCATCGCTCACGCCATACCTGTACTCAAGGTGTTCGTGGATCCAGCGTCGAATGACTTCGACTTGGGCATAGCCCGATTTGGTGTCCCCGACGATCTGGAGCGCACGGTCCTCCATCTTGTCAGAAGGGCAGTAGCGGCTTTGAAGCAAGTATTGCAGCGTGTCCGAGGGCAGGTCGCGGACCGCTACTGCTTCTGCATCGGGCGCGACGGCGATCGCAGCCTCGGCTTCCATGATCATCTCAACCTCGATGCGCATCTCGCCTTTTGGCACGGTGAGGCGCTGACACAGGTTGCCAAACACGTCGACGTATTCCGTGGTTGTCACCCACGGCTGAAGTTCGTAGCGCTCACTGACCATCCACTGCGCATCGCCACTGCGGGGGCGAAGCATCGCGACGACAGGGCAGTCACTACTTGCTTGCACTCTCATCTTGCATGTGGCGTGAAGTCGCATAGTTCTTTCTCAGTGGAGAGTGGATTTGAAAGTTGGGCGCGCGGGAATCAGCCCTGGTTGTAGCCTTTGCAGGGTGCTGCTTCTGTCAGCGAAGATCGAGTTTTCACCAGCGTTTTGATTCGCAAAAGCTTGGGCATCTAGTTCATCCGCCATGCGCGCGGTTATTAACCTACGCATTGCCAGAGCAAAACTCGTGCCCTGCCAGGTGAAGCCGTCGCGCGATGGATCGCTAGAGGCCGATGTGATGTCGGCCGCTGAAGCCTGGAGATCCCTCTCGCACGAGACGATGAGGAGGCGAGTATGCGAGATAGACACGCACCGCACCGGTCACTGATGGGGGCGTCGGAAAATCTCCCCCGTGATCTACTGCGCTGGCTTGCTTCAAGCTGTCGAGGCTGTCGCCAGAACAAGAGGTCGTTTGTACTTTGGGAAATCAATGCAAAGGAGAAGGCAAAAATTTGAAATCCATTTGCCCTCCCACTATTGCCGAAACTTACATCCCGATCAGGCTGGCCATTGCGCGTGCAATCGGACTATCAAATCGCATCTTGCCTTCGACTGCGGCGAAGCAGATGCAGTCGGTCCCGGGTGCGACGGTTGGACAATGATGGATGCTGTGATCTGCGGCATCAAAGTCACCGGTGCCAAATACCTCACGTCCGTCTGCAAAAGCGCCGTGAAGCACCTGGGTTAGCTCGGTGCCATTGTGGGTATGAAAAGGTAAGCTGCGGCCCGAGCCGATGCGCAACAGGAATAGCTTTGCATCCGGATGTGAAGGAAGGCGAAGTCTGCTCCATCGCATGCCAGGAGCGAGAAATCTCCAGGGGGTTGAGGTGCAGGCCTCTAGGGCGCGAGGCCACGCCATGCCGGCAGGCAGCGAGGGCCGCTCACCTCGTTCGAAGGTGCGCGAAGATGGCGTCTTGTGAACCGACGCTGGCTGATCAATCGCCGCGAGTGTTCGTGCCAGTGCTTGCGCCGAAAGAGATGCAGGCGGCAGGTCCTCAACTATGACCCCGCCGACTGCTTCGAAGAGTCCGAGGCGCTCCTGGCATTGAGCGCAGGTCTCGATGTGAGTGCGCACTACGAGCGTTGCGCCGATGGAGAGCGTTCCCGCGGCGAGTGAAAGCAAGAGGTCGTCAGCGGGATGATGGCGGATCATTGTTGCATTCCTTCAAGCAACTCGCGCAGGCGCGCAAGCGCCCTTCGAATGCGCGACTTCACAGTGCCTAACGGAAGCCCAAGCTCTTGCGCGATCTCTGGATGGGGGTGATCTTTGAAAAATGACAGGCTCAGCAGATGCTTCTGCTCTGGAGAAAGCTGCGACATAGCCAGTCGAATGCGTACTGCATTCTCTCCAGTCCACACACCTTCTTCCAGGGCCGGACCAGGGTCAACCAACTGCGTCGCCAGATCCTCTTCGTCTGGCACCAAGGGGACGCTGTCGCGCCGTAATGAATCCACCCGAAGATTCCTTGCGATCGCGAAGATCCATGTGGACAATGCCGCTCGCTTCGGGTCGAAGAGCTTGGCCTTTCGCCAAAGGCTCACCATCGTTTCCTGCGCCAACTCCTCGGCGGACGTCTCCGAAGAGCCACAGAGCATCATGTAAGCCTTGACCCTAGGGGCAAAATGCTTAAAGAGAGCGGCAAACGCCTGTCGGCTATTGGTCGCCGCTACCGCCTCCACCCACTCATTGAGTTGTTCGCTGGTTGGCACGGTACCTCGTCGTTGCACCTTGGTTACGACAGACAGCCAAGGCAGCTTGGACACGCCCGTGTCGGGTTCGGGCACTACGACTTCTTGAACGGCGCTCATGCCTCATATACGCCCCTTAAGCTTACTTGGATCACAAGTGAGCCATGACGGCAGGCGGAAATTGTAACAACCGAGCTGCGCAAGCCATTTTCCGGAGAGGCTGACCGCGCCCGAACTTCCGGTGGCCGTCGTTTGCGCTTGTACGCGCACCATCAACGGCGCGGCAGCCGCGCCTTTGTGGCGGTGCGCTGGGCGCGTGCCGCGCCCTGACATGAAAACCGGCCGAGTGTCGCCAGACCGAAGCTGCCTGGAACGCCGTTGCGCCGAGGTTGAGCGTCGCTGGGAATCTGGGAAGATTTGGCGTCGCGGCCCTGGCGGCCCTCTGCTTGGAATCCCTCAATGTCGTCTCTTCAAGCCCCTCCTGATGCACTGCTGCAGGCGTTGTTGGTTCATGGCGGATGCGCCGTGTGCTGTTACGACGCTCAGAATCGCATCACCGGTTGGAACGCTCTCTATACGGAGTTCTTTCCGGAAGTCGCTTCCTGGATCCGGGTGGGAACGACGTTCGAGGAAACGTTGAAGGCGTTTCTGCGGCTACAGCATCCGGCGTCGACGCCGGAGCAGATGGTTGAGGCGACGGAAAATGGTATGTCGAGGCACCTGAACGAACAGGGACCGATCCAGTATCAGCGGGCCGACGGCCGATGGCTCGAGCTTCGCATGTTCTTGCTGCCGGAAGGTGGGCGCTTCAAGTTATGGAGAGACATCAGTACCCAAATCGCACCCGGCACGGACAGCGAACTTCTGCATCGACTTATTGCGGCGGTGAACGTGGGCATCACGGTCCATGATGCCGATGGAAGTCTGCGCTACGTGAATACGAGATTTTTCTCGGAACACTTTCTCAGTCTAATTCGGGGTGTTCCAGCAATTGAACGAAGAGTTACCCAAGCGAGCTACTGGAAGAAGTTTCACGAGATATTCGAGCGCGACGCTGAGTTCGAAAAGTTGTGCCTGAGCGAAGTTGAAGGGCCGCTGCATCACCCGGTGACACTTCAGGCGCGGTCAGGTCGCTTCTATCGTATCCAAGAACAATGGTGGGAAGATGAACTGGTCAGCATCTGGACTGATGTGACCGACGTGATTTCTCGGAAGAGAGCGCTGCAGCAGGCGCACTCAGAGCTTTCGGCGCTAAATCGCCAGTTGGTCGAGCTGTCGGAAACGGATTCGCTGACAGGTTTGGCCAATAGAAGACGATTTGGAGTACAGCTTGAACGTGCTCAGCAAGCAGTCGTTGAAGGTGCGCAAGCGGCTGTCGCAATATTCGACCTTGACTTCTTCAAGGCCGTCAACGATCGCTATGGGCATGATGCAGGAGATGTCGTATTGGTCGAAGCCGCAAAAATGCTCCAGGTTCATCAAGGTGACGACATCTGTGTTGCCAGACTTGGTGGAGAGGAGTTCGGAATGGTGTTTCGCGGCATGGAGGTTGCCAAGGTGCTAGCGGTTTGCGAGGAATTGCGTCGCGCGTTCTCTCAAGGCCATTTTAGGATCGGAGCGCAGCGTTTGCGTGTCACCGTCTCGGTTGGGGTTGCTCCATTGACCGAATATCGGAATCAGTCAGTTTCTTTGAAAAAAGCAGATGACTCGCTATGGAAAGCAAAGTCGGCCGGTCGCGACTGTGTCATGTTTGAGTTGAGCTGGCCCTATGTCCGTGACGGAGTCGACGATCTCCAAGTTGTCACGGATATCCGGGCCGACGATGAGCCTCTCAGTCCGGAAGCCTTGCGTGACAAGTATGCTCTGCCGGTCAATCAGCATCCTGTATTCACTCGGCCGCATTGGCAAGAAGCCGTACGGCGCAGAGAAACCGTAGACGACTATTGGGGATGGGTCAGCTACAAGATTGAAGCGCGAAGCCAAGACCAGTGAGCAGCGTCCATCGGTGCCACGTTGTCGGTAGGATTGGACGACGCGATTTGTCGATCCTCCTTCGGGCGCTTTGACTGGATGAAGGTGGTCGCATCGACTGGACGATTAGATGACTCTGAAATCCACGGGCTAAACATCGGCCGTTGGCTGAAGCTGCCCATTCGTCGAGCTGGCAAGTCCAGTCGGTGAGTGCAGTTTTGGCTTCGTGGCGCGAGCTGAGATTGTTGCTGGCAGGGAACTCCTGAGGCGCTACGGCCGCGCAACCGCTGAAGGCGTCTCCGGCCAGCGCTGCGGCACACGGCGGAGGCTGTCCACCGAATAGCCGAGTTCCTTCAGACGCGCCACCGCATTCTGGTAGGACGTCTCGGAGATTTGCGGCGTGCGCGCCATGATCCAAGCGTAGTCGCGGTCGCTGCGACCTATGATGGTCAGCTGGTAATCGCTGTCGATGTCGACGATCACGTATTCGGCCTTGATCGGCCAGACGAACTGCATGCCCCAAACCGCATTGTTGGTCCCGGGCACTACAGTGGCAATCGGGTTCATCGTCTTGAGCTCGCCGTCAAAGGCGCCTTCACGATAGCGGAACCGAGTGGCGATTCTGCCGTCGGGCTGCAGCGTATACGACTCGACCGCGTTGAATGCGTTGCGCTCGGGACGCGTAGGGATGTTGCCGATGACATACCAGTCGCCAACGAAGCGGTGCAGGTCGACCTGCGGCACCGGCCGGATCTTGACATTCGGTGAGACAGCACAGCTGGCGACGAATAGCGTCGCGCATAAGGCTGCAACAAGCAGTACGGTCGGCTTGACCAGCCGCGGAGAGAGGTGCTGCATAGGGGCGGGTCCGGAAGTTTGGTGCAAAGTACGGGTCGGTGCGCGCTGGATACGTCGGACGGCGCCCCGCGGCTTTGCAAGCCCGCTCAGCGCATTGGCCTGGTACGCTCCATCAACCTGGGGCGAATCCCGTGTCCTGCCCTGCCGAGGTCGTCGGGAGGGGTAGCCTTCCAGAAGATGAGGCCATTGCCAGAACCTGTCTAGGGGGTAAGGCGGCTCGCGCTGGAGGGCTTACGCATGGCTATCGATTAGCTCGACGATAAGGCGCTTGACCTGCGCACGTCCCCATCAGCCCCGCTAGTAACGACGCATCGGCTGTCCGCGTGAATCATCACTTTATGCGACCCCAGTGGGTGTCAGCTCCGGCTCTCGATGCCGTGAAGCTGACATGGAAGAAAGGTTGTTCGCGACATGGTCAATCAAATGGCGCAGACTGCTCTGCCCAACGCGCCCACACCAGTCGCGTTTAACGAAAGAAAGCCTCTTATGGTCACAGTCGCGTTATTCGTTCGCCTGGAAGCGAAGCCCGGGAAGGAGAAAGACGTCGAAGATTTTCTTCTGAGCGGTCTTCCCCTCGTCATGCAAGAGCCTGCCACTACCGCTTGGTTTGGCATTCGCCTGGGGCCAACAACCTTCGGAATCTTCGACGCCTTTCCGGACGAAGCAGGCCGCCAAGCCCATCTTTCTGGCAAGGTTGCGGCGGCTTTGATGGCACAGGCAGGTGAGCTGTTTTCCGAACCGCCGTCCATTCAGAGAGTTGACGTGCTCGCGGCAAAGTTACCCGGCTGAATATCTCTCCCGGAAATCGATGGTCGAGAGACCTTCGCCGCGCACTACACGCTGAAGCCGTCGTGCATAGGAATGTTGATGCGCAGGCGTATTGGCGAACAAGTGGCCGTGGTGGGCGTTTCCGCCTCCCAGTGCGCGGACTACGTGCGCACGCAGTCGCTGTGCGCCGGAGCGTAGCTACACCGGCTTTATGCACAGTGTGACAGCGCATCGATGCGGCTCATCGCAGGACGCCCATGGTGGCGGCAAGGAAAAATCACGATCAGGCTATTCTCTACGGCAAGTTGCGGGATTTTGGGGTTACAAGCGATCGCTGCATGATCGATCCGCCACGGCGGGCTCTTATGGCGAAGGTAGAGGCGTAAGCCCATCCCGTTGGGGATCGCGAAGGAAGGTGCCGGCAGTCATGTTCGCTGCAGGCCAGTTAGCTCCATGCCTACGCCAAACGCAAAAATCGACAGGGTACAGCGGTTGTCCGATGAAAAAGCGTCTGAGCCAACGCACACCTGAGGAATGGCTGCAACTGCTGGACGAGACTTTGCTCCGTCCAGGGCTCTTGGTGCGGCCGAGCGATTTCGCTCCCGCTGCGGTCGCATGCGATTCTTCCATGAGAGGCGTCAGCCGTCCCTCCGCTGAGCGGAAAGCCTGAGGACGGGTCACCAGATGCCCGCTTGCTCTACAGCTCCGAGACGAGACGTACTTCCTGCGCCGGGTCCTTATGAAGTATCAGCGCCCAAGTCAACTCGAACCGTTGTAGTGCTTTCTCATGGAGCGAGCTCGCTTCGAGTTGTGCTTGCGAAAACTGTCGCTGCTGCACGAACTCGTCAGCGAGAAGGGTTGGATGCGGATGCGCCTTGATCAGAGCGCGTAGAGCGGCGGTCAGCGCGATCTCCGTTCCAAGAACGCTGGCCGCTGACGCGTTTTCTGTTGCCTCATCCGGTGTGGCCATTGTGTGCCTGCCTTGCGGCTTCCGTGTTGAGGAACTCCGACTTTACTGCAAGAGGGGGCCCACGTTCCGAACACGCCAGGGCCCGGCCCATCTTCTTTCGTCTGAGCTGACGAAGATACTCGGGTCTGTGGTACCCCTCGCGCAGTGGTGCCGAAGGCGAGACCGCCACATGCGAGATGAGCTGCCGATCTTGCACGGCGCCCGTCGACATGAATTTCATGCTGCGCCTGCCCTTGTTGCTCGTGATTTGTGATGCGGCGAGGGCAGCCGTGAGGGCTGTGCGACATCCCGTGTCGCCCGTGACCCGCGACCTTCGTATGCGAACGCCGAAGCTGCAGGGAAATGTCAAGAGCTGCGCGATCGAACTCTCTCTAGGCTGTCTTCGTCTCGCCGGCTCTTGAATGCCGCGTTTCGGCGCTCTGGACTTCCACACCCCCCCTTTTGACCGCATCACGCGGTGATGGGCGAGTCCTTTTGAAGGATCGGCTTGCAAGGTCGAGGTGAGCCTTGCCGTTGCGGTGGTTCGATTCGCATCCGACTGCGACTCATGCTTTCAGGGAAGTTGAAGCGCCGGACGGGCTGGCTGGCAAGGGCAACTCCTCATCTCGCGCACGCGGAGCCAGATATGTCCTTTGCTTGAACGATCAGCTCACGCACGACCGACGCGGCCGCCTTTCCGACGACGTCATGTTGGTCGGCACCAAGATGGATTCCGTCGATTTCGCTGCGGCCCGTGATGGGGTTCAGGTCGAAGAAGTGAACAGATTTCGTCGCCGCCATCTCCGCCAACGCCGCGGCGAACCCTTTGCTTCGCTCGACCGCACCTTCAAACTTCTTCTCGTTGCCGCCCTTTGGCTGAATGATCTCCGGCGGCGCGACGACCAGGATGCGAGGCCGGGGCATGCCGGGCTCCACCGGGGCTTGGCGTACGGTCTCAACCAGCTTTCCGACGCCGGAGGCGGCTGCCCAGGCCTTGATGCCGAACGGGGCCTGGAAGTCGTTGGTTCCCAATTGAATGATCACCAACTCCAGTGGCGAGCACATCTCGATCACCTCGCCGAGACCTGACGCGCCATTTCGGCCCGGACGAAATGGATCGTCCCAGATTGTTTTTCGGCCGGGAAGGCAGTTCTCCACGATGCGAATCTCCCGCAAACCGGCGCTGTGAAGTGCGGCTTCCAGAACACCCGGCCACCGTTGGTCGAAGGCGTAACGTTCGCGGGTGCCGGGGACCATGCCCCAACTTATGCTGTCCCCGTACACAAGGATTTGCTTCATGGTCTGACCGTCTTTGTCAAAGCGGGTGTTGCCTCACGAGCATGGGCGCCCAGCTCATCAGGGTGTGCATTCGTCTCGCAGCAGCACGCTTGCCAGCGCCGCCGAGTACACCTTGGATTCGAGACTGTCCGTGCGGCTGGTGAGGACTACAGGCCTTTTCGTTCCCAGCACGACACCGGCACACGACGCGCCAGCCATGTAAACGAGGGACTTGTAGAGGGCATTGCCAGCTTCGAGGTTCGGCATCAGCAGAATGTCTGCTCTGCCGGCGACGGATGAGTCGATGCCCTTGGCGGTCGCAGATGCCGTGGACACCGCGTTGTCGAACGCAAGCGGACCATCCACAGCCGCATCGAAGATCTGGCCGCGTTGCGCCATCTTCGCAATGGCTGCGGCATCGAGCGTGCTCGGGGCACCCTGTAAGACCGATTCGGTGAAGGAGATGACGGCAGCTCTTGGCCGGACGATGCCGAGCGCTCTTGCCAAATAAATGGCATGTTCAAGAATTTCCACCTTCTCGCCCAACGTCGGTGCCACGTTCACGACGCAGTCGGAGATGATCAGCGGCGATGGGCGGCCCGGCACTTGAAGCACAAAGGCATGAGAAATGCGCCGCTGCGTGCGCAGCCCGTCGTTGCGCGCGACCACCGCGCGCATCAGTTCGTCGGTATGGAGCGAGCCCTTCATCAACATGTCGAGGCTTCCTGCGGCTGCAAGCTTGCAAGCTTTCTGAGCAGCCGACGCAGCGCCGGCGCCGGTGTCGATCAATTCAAATCGCTGCAGATCGATGCCTTCGCGCGCCCCGAGCTCAAGCAGACGATCGCGCGGGCCGAACAAGCTCACGTCGGCGATGTTTTCTTCGGCCAGCCGAGAGCCTGTCTCAAGCGCGGCTGTGTCGCAGGGAAACACCATGGCGATCTTCCGCCGGCCGCTCTGACGCGCGGTCGCGAGCAGGTCGTCGAGAAAGGTGCTGCTGCTTTGCCCGACGACGCAGGTAGGCGATGAATTGGGGGTGGTCATAGAGTGCGACGTTGAAGATGGCCGGGAGTGCCGGTCAGGCGGCGGGTTCCTGTGCGGAGGTCGCCGGCACTGCGCTCGAATGACGCAGCCGTGTCTTTGTCAACGCGCCGGCTGTCTCGAGGATCGGATACGCGATGGAGCAGATGAGGGAGTTGATGCGCTTGAGATCGCTGATGAGATCGAGGTGCAGTGAGCTCGTTTCGATGCTTTGGCTCGTCTGCATCTGGAGACGTGCAAGATGGTTGGCCGCATACGCGTGTTCCAGCTCGCGGAACCGAGCCTTCTCCTCAAGCAGTGCTTTCGCATCGTGCACCTGGCCGTCCAGGAAAACGCTCATCGCCAGTCTCAGGTTGGCGATCAATCGCGAGTGCAGATCCGCGATTTCTCCCATCCCGGCATCCGAGAAGCGGCTGGCCTTGCGGATCTGCTTGTCCTCGAGGTCTTGGATCACATGCTCGATGAGGTCGCCAACCTGTTCCATGTGGATGGTGAACGAGACAATGTTCGACCAGCGGCGTCCTTCTTTCTCCGGCAACGCATCGCGAGGGATCTGTGTGAGGTAGAACTTGATCGACGAGCAGATTTCGTCGACGCGGTCGTCCATCTTGCGCAACTGCTCGGCCAGCGTGAGGTCGGCGTTGCGAAGCACCGGAAGAATGCCGGTGAGCATGGCTTCAACCAGATCCGCTTGGCGCAGGGCCTCGCGAGCCGCACAGCTGATCGCAAGGGAAGGGGTCGCCAAGGCGGCAGGATCGAGATGTTGCGGGCGAATCTCGCCGAGCGGCGCGGCAGGGGTGGGCAGCAGCGTTTCGACAACCTTCGCCATCGGTCCCGTCAGTCCGATCAGAAGCACGGCCCGCGTGAGGTTGAACCCCAGGTGAAAGGCAATCACCTGGGTATGCAAGCTCGAGAAGTTCTGTTGCAGCAGATGTTCAATCTGGGGGAG
>Ga0256883_1000239_pt1 | contig 17114 bp, 13 predicted proteins | sample MC6MC0491MT_FD_186337 | JGI IMG/M metagenome (GOLD analysis project Ga0256883, IMG submission 186337) | Metatranscriptome of enriched soil aggregate microbial communities from Iowa State University, Ames, United States - MC6-MC0491-MT... | ecosystem: Environmental > Terrestrial > Soil >...
GAAACTATAAAAAATAAAAACATGAAAACAACAACAGCAACCGCAGAAGTATTAAACGATCTCATCCAAATTAATAACGACCGCATTGAAGGTTACGAAAAGGGCCGTCAGGAATTAAAAGATGGCGATGCCGATTTAAAATCACTTTTTCTCAATATGATTGGCGAAAGCCAGAAATATAAAATGGCTTTGGCGACTGAAGTATCGGCCTTAGGCGAAGATATTGAAACCGGAACCACCAACTCGGGTAAAATTTACAGGGTTTGGATGGACGTGAAGGCCATGTTTACTGGAAACGACCGTCAAACGGTTTTAAATAATTGCGAATTTGGCGAAGATGCTGCCCAAAATGCTTATAAAATGGCTTTAGAGAGCGAAGATCTTCCAGCTAACATCAGAGAGTTGATTTCGGATCAAAAAGCATCACTCAGGACTTCGCACGATGAAATTAAAAGATTGCGCGACGCTCATGCCTAATTGATAACTTATATAAAAACGAAAAAACTCCCCTAGTTTATAACCTGGGGAGTTTTTTTTCAAGTTGCAAGCAGAAGAGATTTCTCGACTCCGTTACACTTCGAAATGACGATGTTCGAAGTACAAAACTAAGCTTCTAATTCTTTATCTAAATGTTCGGTAACCCGTTGAATGGTATTATCGATCGTATTGCTTAGAATGGTTAAGTAAGAACCTTTTTTAGCGGTCTCAATTGCGATTTGCAAACATTCGGTACTTTTATTGTTTATAATAATTTCCTTGTTCGGATCAACTTCCTTAATCCCTTTTACCAGTAAATCAACTAGCTCCTGCTGTGCTCGTCCCCGAAGGTACTTCTCCTGACATACGTAAATCTTATCAAACATCTGAGCCGAAATGCGGGCTGTTTCTATAATATCTTCATCTCTTCTGTCGCCGGTTGCCGAAATAATCCCCACATGTTCAGTTGCCTCTACACCTTGCAGGAAACCTTTAACACCATTAAAGCCATCGGGGTTGTGTGCAAAATCTACCAGCACCTTAAAATCTTTGAACCTGAAAACGTTCATCCTTCCCGGCGTGTGTGCAGCAGAAGGAATAAAAGTTTCTAATGCCAGACGGATATCTTCAGGTTTGTAGCCCCATAAATAAGTTGCCAATGTTGCAGCAAGCACATTCTGGATCATAAAATTTACAGAGCCGCCAAAAGTTAGCGGAATGTGGGTGGCTTTATCTACCCTTAATTTCCAGTCGCCAGTTTTTATGGTAATGTAACCGTTCTCGTAAATGGCGGCAATACCACCTTTTTTACAATGCTCTTTAACTACCGGATTATTTTCATCCATGCTAAAATAAGCCACATTACAGCGGGCATCTTTCGCTATGCGTACACAATAACCGTTATCGGCATTTAATACCGCCCAGCCTTTACGCCTAACCGCCCCGATGACAACGGCCTTTACACGGGTTAAATCGTCGAGGTTATGGATGTCTGAAATCCCCAGGTGGTCTTCCTGAATATTGGTTACCACGCCGATATCGCAGGTATTAAAACCTAATCCGGCCCTTAAAATTCCTCCACGGGCTGTTTCAAGCACAGCAAATTCTACCGTTGGGTCTTTTAAAATAAATTCGGCACTCACCGGGCCTGTGGTATCGCCTTTCATTAACATCGTATTGTGTACGTATACCCCATCGCTGGTAGTAAAACCTACACGTTTACCATTACTGCGGATAATATGTGCAATTAAACGCGTAGTGGTGGTTTTTCCGTTTGTTCCGGTTACGGCAATGATTGGAATCTGCGACAGCTTTCCCTGAGGATAAAGCATATCGATAACAGGTGCAGCCACATTTCGGGGTAAGCCTTCGCTTGGCGCTAAGTGCATCCTGAAACCTGGAGCTGCGTTTACTTCCAAAACAACCCCTCCGTTTTCGGTTAATGGCTGGGTAAGGTTTTGCGCCATGATATCTATCCCGCAAATATCCAAACCAATTACCCTCGAAATCCTTTCGCAAATAAAAATATTTTGTGGATGTACCACATCGGTTACATCGATCGATGTTCCGCCTGTGCTCAAGTTAGCTGTCGATTTTAAATAAACAATTTCTCCCTTTTCGGGTATAGTTGTTAAAGTATATTCTTTCTTGGCCAATAAATCCAGCGTATCGCGGTCAACTGCTATTTCTGTTAACACATTTTCGTGCCCGTAGCCGCGGCGTGGATCTTCATTTTCCAAATCAATCAACTCCTGAATGGTATGGATTCCGTTTCCTCTTACATGCGCCGGATCGCGTTGCGCTGCAGCTACCACTTTGTGGTCGATTACCAATACCCGGAAATCGTATCCGGTTATGAACCTTTCAATAATTACCCTTCGTGAGTAAGTTTTGGCATATTCGAAAGCAGCTACTGCGGCTTCCATGGTTTTCACGTTAATCGTTGCTCCCTTGCCATGGTTACCATCCAAAGGTTTAAATACCAGCGGGAAGCCCACTTTTTTAACCGACGCTTCTAAATCATCGATATTCGAAATGGTTACCCCTGCTGCAACCGGAATGGCAGCCTCAGTAAGCAAACGCTTTGTTTCCTCTTTGTTACTGGCAATATCTACAGCTATGCTGCTTGTTTTTTCGGTCATGGTTGCCCTGAAACGGACCTGGTTTTTACCATAGCCCAGTTGCACCAACGAACTTTTATTCAGCCTGATCCATGGAATGCTTCTGCTCACCGCTTCTTCAACAATAGAAGCAGTACTTGGTCCCAGTGCTTCAAGCTCTCTGATTTCTTTCATCCGGCGGATATCGTGCTCCAGATCGTACTCTTTATTGTCGATAAGTGCTTCAGCAATCCGCACGGCAGCTTCTGCAGCATAAACGCCAACTTTTTCTTCCAGATAACTGAACACCACATTGTAAATGCCTTCGGTTTTGGTCATACGTGTTCTGCCAAAGCCAGTATCCATCCCCGCAAGGGTTTGAATTTCTAAAGCAATGTGCTCAATTACGTGTCCCATCCAGGTGCCTTCTTTCACGCGGGTAAAAAAGCCTCCCTCTACACCTTTAGAACAACGGTGGGTAAACATGCTGGGCAGCAATTTCTCAATCCTTTCGCTAAATCCTTCGATCACGTTGGTTGGCTTCTGTTCCATATCCTCCAAATCCAAACGCATTTGAATTAGCTTTTTCCTGTTAATCGACCAAATATTTGGCCCTCTTAGTACTTGTATGTTTGATATCTTCATGTAATGTTTTGCTCGCTTTTTAATGTTAATCAAGGCGTTGGGGTGGCCAATTACCAGTCAGTTTACAGCATAAAATGCTGACTGTAAATTATGCATTTATTCTCAGAATAGCGCCTACCTTTGGTTAAATCAATTTTAATGGGTATTTGTTTTATTTTTAGGTACATGCTTGTTAATTTTATGTTATATTATTTCAACTTTTGTTAATAACTTAAATAATATTGACAAAAAAAGTCGCGTTTTTTATCATAAGCCTATATATTTGGATTTTTTGATATCAAATACACAAAAAATGGTTCCGGAAGGTAAACTCATCATTATTGGAGGCGCAATAAACACAGGCAGCTTTGCCGAAACTCAATTCGGATTGCCTGATAACATGAACTTTTTTGAGCGTGGAATTTTAAAGCGGATTACAACCGAGTCTGTAAAAGATACCGAATCACGTTTCGAAATTATCACAACAGCATCCCTAATGCCTGAAAAAGTAGGCGAAGAATACATTAAAGCCTACACGCAATTAGATGTGCACAATGTTGGGGTATTAAACATTACCAACCGTGAAGAGGCCAATGCCGACGAAAACTACGAACGTATTAAAGCGGCAGAAGTAATTATTTTTACCGGCGGCGACCAGCTTCGCCTTTCATCTATTTTTGGCGGCACTAAAATCCATCAGCTCCTGCTCGAAAAATACAGAACCGAACCAGTGGTTATTGCGGGTACATCGGCCGGAGCAGCAGCCAGCTCAAAAAACATGATTTACCAGGGTAGCAGTAAAGATGCCTTATTGAAAGGTGAAGTTAAAATTACTGGAGGACTTGGCTTTATTGATGATGTAATTGTAGATACACATTTTGTACAACGCGGCAGAATTGGTCGTTTACTATATGCAGCAGCCAGTAATCCGGGTATCTTAGGCATTGGTCTTGGCGAAGACACCGGCCTTTTCATTTCGGATGGGCACGTGATGGAAGCCATAGGCTCTGGCATGGTAATTTTAGTGGATGGACGTACAATGGCCGATACCAATTTAACAGATGTTGAAATGGGGCAACCGGTATCGATCAAGAACATGGTGGTGCATGTAATGTGCGATGGCGATGTTTACGACCTGAACGACCATAGTTTGATTATCCAGCACCCAAAAGTAGCGCCGATAGCGTAATCAGTGGGCAATTATTGCTAACTTGATACTAAATCATACTACTTCATCCTAACAAAATGAAACTAATTATACACGGAGGCTTTTTTAGCGAATCGTCTACCAACCAGGAAACCAAAAAAGCGAAGCAAGATGCACTCGCAGAAATTGTAAGCCTTGGCCATGCTTATTTGCAGCACCACACCGCTTTAGAAACTGTAGTTTACACCGTTGCCTTACTCGAGGATAACGAACTGTTTAATGCAGGTATTGGCTCACAGATTCAAAGCGATGGAAAAGTGCGCTTAAGTTCGGCCTTAATGGATGGTAAAACTGAAAAGTTCAGCGGTGTAATTAATGTTGAAGATGTTAAAAATCCGATTAAAATTGCGCAAAACCTGCTAACATACGATGACCGCGTTTTAAGCGGACAGGGTGCGCAGGATTTTGCACGCAGAAACGGATTCGAGTACTTCAATCCTATCATTGCGCAGCGCCAAGCCGAATACGAAGCCAAATTAAATCAAAAAAATAACAAAGGTACCGTTGGTTGTGTAGCCCTCGATGCAGCTGGAAATATAGCCGCGGCCACTTCTACCGGAGGTAAAGGCTTCGAAATTCCCTGCCGGGTAAGCGATTCGGCCACAGTAGCAGGCAATTTTGCCAATGCCCATGCGGGTATTTCGTGCACCGGTGTAGGCGAAGATATTGTAAGCGGTGCACTGGCAGCTAAAATTGTAACACGGGTTACGGATGGTTTTTCTTTAAAAGATGCTGCCGATAAATCTTTCGCCGAACTTAAAGCTTTTGATGGCTTTGCAGGCATTATAGGCATATCTGCAGCAGGCGAAGTGTACCACTGCGATTCTCATCCATACATGGTTTGGGCATCTTTCGATGTTAATTTACAGGTATTTAGCTGAAATTAAATTTAAAGTATTATTTTTGTTGCATGACCAGGATTGTATTGGCTTTAATTTGCCTTTTTGCATCAGTACAACTACGTGCTCAAAATATCGATAAACCAGAAATCCAGGAACCAAACGGAGGTAACGCAATCAATATTGCCGTATCTAAATTTGAATTGGAAGACGGCAACTCTTTTTTTGAGGAAGCAGAAGATTTAGAACGAAAAGGTGACTACAATGAAGCGCTAACCCTATTTGGCAAGGCAGCATTCGAGTATAACGCGGTAAAGAATTTTAACCGCTATGGCCAGGCTGTGATCAAAATGAGCACCATGCACTATCAATTGGGCCGCTTTTCTGATGCCGAACAAATCCTGTTAAACGTTGCTTTAAAAAATTATTCCAAAACCGGCAACAGGGTGGGTGTGATGAATACTTATAGCCTTTTAGGCAAAGTTTATCTCGCCAATACCAAATACACGCAATCCATGTGGTTTTACACCCAGCAGGGCATATTGGCTAAGCAATTAAAAAGCAATAATTCCTACATCGAATCGATGCTGGGCATTGTGCAGGTTAAAATTAAAAAGAAAGATTTTAGCCTGGCCCTCCGCGATTTAAAATCGGCCGAATGGTTTGCCAATTCTGTTAAAACAACCCAATACAAAAGCCAGATTAAAGATGCGCGTGATGTAATTGCCAGTAAAACCGCTGGAAAAAAGGGCTAAAATAAAGCGCTCCTGCCCCAATTATTTAATTGTTACTATTCATTTGGCAGCTCATTTTGTGCAAAGCAATACGAACATGCCTAAACATTAGTGTCTTGCAAATTGATTTTCGTACTAAACTGACCATTTATCGTCTGCAAATGGTCAAATTTCGATAGCTTGTTAAAACAAAAAATTAGCGCTAACGTTCTCCTATTGTTATTGTTAAATAAAAAGCTTTTAGCTAGATTTGATCAAGTTTTAACAAGAGACGGTAATAATGCTGTCTCTTTTTTGTTTTTTTGCTAAAATGGTATCATATTGGCTATATAGAATTGGAAATGGATTTTAAATCATTTAAAGAGATGTTAAGAAGAATATTTTTTGTAATTTTTACTGCAGCAGTACTTGCTTGTCATGCTGCACCTAAAACTCAGCCAATGGTTGAGGGTGTTACGAATGTGAAACCAGATGAGCAACAACAACTCGTTATTAAAGAAGTTGTTAATTTAATTGAGAGCTACAACTACAAAAAAATTCAGGTCAACGATTCTATATCTTCGCTTATTTTAGATAAGTACATCAAATCTTTAGACCCGGGAAGAAACTACTTCCTTGCTACTGATATCAAAGAGTTCGAAAAATACAGATATACACTTGACGATGACTTTAAAAACGGCGATTTAAGCGGTCCGTTTTACATCTACAATGTTTACGCAAAAAGATTAAATGAATACTTTACTTATTCTTTGGCGCAGATTAAAACCAAATTCGATTTTAACCAGACTGATAGCTACGTTTACGACCGCGAGAAAATGCCATGGGCTGCTACTTCAGCTGCGTTAAACGATACTTGGAAAAAACGTGTTAAATACGAACTGGTTAACTTAAACCTGGCTGGCACCACAGATGCTAAAAACGTAGAAACTTTAACCAAACGTTACCAGAATTTACAATCGCAAACATCGAAAACCAATAACCAGGATGTTTTCCAAATCCTGATGGATGCCTTTACCGAATCTATCGATCCGCATACCAATTATTTTGTGCCGGCAAGGGCTACAGAATTTAACGAAGAAATGTCGCGTTCTTTCGAAGGTATTGGTGCCCGTTTACAATTGGAAAACGAGGTCGTTAAAATTTCAGAAATTATTCCGGGTGGACCAGCTTTTAAAGGCAAACAATTAAGCGCCGGCGACAGGATCATTGCTGTAGCACAGGGTGATGGTGAGTTTGTTGATGTTATTGGCTGGAGACTTGACGTTACTGTAACCAAAATTAAAGGACCTAAAGGCACCAAAGTACGTTTGAAAGTAATTCCTGTCGGGAAAGAAATGTCGTCTAAGCCGGTAATTATTGAGCTTGTAAGAGAGAAAATCATTCTTGAAGATCAGTCGGCTAAGAAAAAAGTTAAAACCATTACCTCAAACGGTAAAGATTATAAAATCGGTATCATCTCATTACCGGCATTCTATGCAGATTTCAAAGCCGCAAACGCAGGTGATAAAAACTATAAAAGCACAACCCGTGACGTAAGAAAGCTGGTTGATTCGTTAAAAAACATCGATAAAGTAAATGCTATTGTATTGGATTTACGCGGAAACGGTGGTGGCTCATTGGTTGAAGCCATTTCGTTAACCGGTTTATTCATTGATAGAGGCCCTGTTGTTCAGGTGAAAGATTTACGAGGTAAAATAGAAGTAGATGAAGATGAAAACAGCGGTGTAGCCTGGAACGGTCCGTTTGGCGTAATGGTAGACCGTTTAAGTGCTTCAGCATCCGAAATTTTTGCCGGAGCAATTCAGGATTATGGCCGTGGTATTGTAATGGGCAGCCAAACCTATGGTAAAGGTACTGTTCAATCATCAATCGATTTGAACAAACTGGTAAACCCAAGCATGTTGCAAAGGGTAGCCGGATTAATTGCTAAAGATAAAACCGTTGGTACTTCTCCAAGTTCGGCCAACCCGGCAGATATTAACCTGGGGCAGATTAATTTAACCATGGCTAAGTTTTACCGTGTTGCTGGTAGCAGTACACAGCATAAAGGCGTAACACCTGATGTGGTTTTCCCTTCTGTTTACCCAATGGATAAAATTGGAGAAGATACCGAACCATCTGCCCTGCCATGGGATGTGATTGCCAGCTCTAACTTTAAACCTGTAGCCAATTTAACTGCTGTAAAAGCTCAACTGATTAAAAACAGTGAGCAACGCATTGCCAGCTCTTTAGATTTTAAATACCTGAAACAAGATATTGCTGATCTGAAAAAACGTGATGCTGAAACTTCTGTAACCTTGAACGAAGCTAAACTTAAAGCAGAGCGTGATGCACAGGAAGCTAAATCGCTTGCCAGACAGAATGAATTAAGAGCATTAAGAGGCTTGCCAGCAATTAAAAAAGGTGATAAAATTACCAAACAAGACGCTTTCGATTTTATTGAAGATGAATCGTTAAAAGTAATGGGCGATTTTATGCAACAATCGGGTAATTATGTAATGAACCTGGGCATCCCTGCAGCAGAGAAAATTAACAAGTAGTAAAATACTTAATCATAAAAAAGCCTATCAGTAAAAAATCTGATAGGCTTTTTTATTGAGATCAAATTGAAAAATCAGGATAAAACCTGAACATGCTATCTACTTCTTAGCTTTGAATTTTTAAGCCTTTTTAGCATTATTTTGCGATTGCTGCATCGCCATCATTTCTTTCATTGTTTTATTCATGCCTTCGGTACTGCCATCTAAAAAGATCACATTACCTTCGCTATACTCGGCAAATTGTTTAATTGCCTCTGTCCACATCGTAAATAAAATTACCGAAGTATCTAAATTGGCCTGTTGCATTTCGTGTGCAGCGTTGGTCATACCCTTTGCTACCTCTTCTCTAAACAAGGCAATACCCTGACCACGTAACTGGGCAGCTTCGCGTTCGGCTGTAGCTGCAATTTTAATGGCATTACCATCTGCCTCGGCTGCTTTGGTTTTGGTAATTAATAAAGCCTGACCTTCGTTTTCGGCAGCCGCTTTTAAGTTGTTCGATGCCACCACACGGCTCATTGAGCGCATAATTTCCTCATCAAAAGTAATATCGTTTAACTGAAGATCCTGAAGGTGGTAACCCCAGCCATCCAAAACCTGATCGATTTGCTCTTTAACGTGCAGTACAATTTCGTTACGCTGTGCCAATACATTGGCCTGCTTTTGCGTAGCCACATAAGCCCTTATCGAACCTTCAATGGTTCTAATCAAAGCCTGCATCAGGTTAGTCGCATCAACGAATTTAAAAGCCACATTTTTGATGGTCTCTTCGTCCTGGTTAATTACAGAATATAAAAGCATGGCTTTAAAGTAAACGTTGGCCTGATCTTGTGTAACCGCCTGGAAAGATAATTCAACCGAGCGGTTCTGGATCGATATACGCGAGTAAATCTGCTCAATTAAAGGGATTTTAAAATTCAACCCTGGTCTAAGTAATCTTTGGTATTTGCCAAAAACGGTTACTACCGCTATTGTACCCTGTTTAACGGTTACAAATGAGCTTAACAGGATAATTACCCCAAGCGCGATGAGAATGTAAAGTGTGTATTGCATAATTAGATTTTTTTATGAAGTTATAAAAAATATATGCAAAGTGTATTTTATCAAAGGCCCAACTTAAACTAAACTCAAAACAAAATGATCTAAAATTTGTCTTTACCTAATAAAATCTATCAAAATGAATGTAAAACGCACTTTTGGAACAATATTAACGGTACTGGGTATTATTGGATTAATCTATGCCGGTTGGGGCTTTGTAAATCACAGTCAGAACGCCAGAGGCTTAATGGTTTATGGAATTATCGGATTGTTGTTTTTTGTTTCTGGGATTGGTTTGGTGAAAAATACTAAGGATGAGGTTTAATTCCCTTTCTTGTATTTTCTTCAATAAAAGCGTAATTACAAATTAATTCTAAGCCTAACGTCAAAGAATTAGCCTGTTTTACATCTGCAATCTTTATGGCTTTAATTATTGTTTATTCTTATTTTTAATAATATAATATTGACTGAAAGCAACCAGTGAGCCAGCTAAAATAATAATACCCGCTGAGATAAGATTCTTGGGGTTTTGATTAATGTAATAAGCGGCAGTTAAAACTAAAAATACTGCTGCTATTGCAATAACATAATGGAGAATCAATCCTTTTTTCATAATACAAAGATTCTGAATTAAGTTGAGATTGGTGTAACGGAAGTTTAATCTTTTAGTGTAATCCTGTTGTTTTCGAACTTAAGCTGGTGTCCAGCAAAGTCAATATCTGTTAATTCTTTTATTCTTTTAAAAGCCCGGTGATTATCATCAATTGTTAATCTATTAATTTTATTCTGTTGTACCGAAACTACATCTGCAAAAAGAAAATCGCCCTTACTATTAATTTTAAGCTGAAGTAGGGGCGCTATACCATTATTGCCTTTTAAGCTAAACATTCCGTAAGTACAAAAGTTACCCAAACTATAAGCAATAAACTTATTTTTATAAACCTCAACAGCACGAGTTACATGTGGGCCATGCCCCAAAACAACATCTGCGCCGGCATCTATAACAGCATGGGCAAAAGCATAAACATTCCCTCTGTTTTCGTTATAAAAAATTTCAGTTTTGCGGGTTACATGCTCAAATCTGGCACCTTCGCCACCACCGTGAAAGGATACGATAACAATATCGGCCATGGTTTTTAATTTTGCAACAAGCGCTTTTGCACTATCTATATTTTTTATTGAAACTGTATTTTCATTTGGTGCAAATGCACAGAAAGCGTATTTAACACTATCCTTCTCGAAAATTTCGTAAGGCTTATTGACTTGCCCAGCATAATGGATTTTTAGTGAATCTAGGATTGTGGCGGTATTCTTTCTTCCTTTGGAATCAAAATCGCCAACATGATTATTGGCAATGCTTAAAACATTAAACCCTGCCTTCTTGTAAATTCCCGCATATCGCTCTGGCATTCTAAACGCATAGCAATTGTTTGGGTTAATCCCATTACATTTATTCGAATTACCCGAGTTTAAAAAACATCCCTCAAGATTTCCAAAAACGATATCACCTTTTAGTAAACTATCTACAGCCTTGTAACTATCTACAGCATCATCTGGCGGAAGATTTGTTTTAGAAGGAAAAGCAGAACCCAGCATCATATCGCCAACGGCAACAATAGAAATCGTGTCTTTTATTTTTCGAATAACGGTATCAGTTTTAACTGGTTGAATAACAATTTGTGCACTGTTGGGTGTACAGCTAATAAAAATAATAAGGGCGAGGGATGATAAAATTATACTTTTTATAAACTTCATCTTAGGTTTAGTGGTATAAAAAAATCCTCCAAAATTTCTTCGGGAGGATTATATATTTATTATTGAAGTTAACAGAAAATGCCAACTACAAACTCAATTACTCTACTGTAAATTCTTTCTTGAACGATTCTAAAACGCGACCGCCTTTGTAAAAATAGCGACTGTAGTAAGGCTCGTTTAAATTACTGATCACTACTCCGCGAGAACTAGATGCATGTGCAAATCTGTTATCGCCTAAGTAAATACCAACATGAGAAATGCTTCTACTTTTTATTTTGAAGAAAACCAGATCGCCCTCTTTTAAATCTTCTTTAGATAATGGATCAACCATACTGAAGATATCACGTGAGTTACGTCTTATTGTTGTATTAAAAACTTTATCGTAAATCGCTTTTGTAAAAGCAGAACAATCAATACCCTTTTTGCTGTTTCCTCCAAAGCTGTAAGGGGTTCCAATCCACTCGTAAACAAACTTATAAAGTTTTAAGTTCGATGTCGCATCAACAGCAACGCCCATAACCTGCGAGAAATATTGGGAAGCTAAATTGTCGGGATCATTAAGGTCTTTGCCAGATTCTTTTGTTTTTGTTTGCGAAAATGCAACTGAGAGCGTGCAAATTACGATTAGGGATGAAAACAAAAATTTTTTAATCATGTTATACAGTTATGTTTGGGTATTCACTTACACATTAACGTACACCACATGGGCTTATTGTTGGTTGCCAAAAGTATTAATTATACAAATGTTATCCAAATGTTAGATGTTAAAAAGTAAAAGTTATTAACATTTCTATTTTCACGCAATCCTTTTTGAGTTAAATAATTGCTGAAAAATCATCTTTTGTCACAAAAATTTTTCCTTTCAACAGGCAGGCTAAAGCGCACAAAGTGGCAATATTTTAAATTATGTAAATAATAGCATACGCAAAATTAAATTTTAGAATAATTTAATTCCAGATTACGATAAAGGGTGTTGTTTTAATTATAAAAAATCGGCTTATAATCTTTACAAGATTAGAAAAGGCGATTCCCAATCATATTCAATTGTAAAACAAGTGTTAAATGTAATTTTATGGCCGGGAATATGATGTTTTTACACTCGAAAGTGCCAAAAATTACAATAAAAAAATTAGATTTGCTGTCGCAAAAAAACAAATACCCTAAAATGAGTGCAGTAGAAATAAATAAAGATACCTGGTTAAAGTGGTTTGAGTCGATGTTGCTGATGCGCAAGTTCGAAGAGAAAACTGGCCAGTTATACGGACAACAAAAAATACGTGGCTTTTGTCATTTATACATTGGACAAGAAGCTGTAGTTGCAGGTGCAATATCTGCAATGCAAAAAGGCGATTCTATGATTACAACTTACCGTGATCATGCTCATGCTTTGGCTTTAGGCGTTAGTGCAGATAGCATTATGGCCGAAATGTATGGTAAAGCTACCGGCTGTTCTAAAGGTAAAGGTGGTTCAATGCACATGTTCAGTAAAGAGCATAACTTTTATGGTGGCCACGCCATTGTTGGAGGTCAGATTCCACTAGGTGCAGGTGTTGCTTTTGCAGAAAAATATAAAGGAACAGATAATGTTAACATTTGTTACATGGGCGATGGCGCTGTACGTCAGGGTGCATTAAACGAAACGTTTAACATGGCCATGTTATGGAAACTACCAGTAGTTTTTGTTTGCGAAAACAATGGTTACGCAATGGGTACTTCGGTACAACGTACTACCAACATGACCGATATTTATAAAATTGGTTTAGGTTTCGATATGCCTTGTGCTCCTGTTGACGGAATGGATCCGGTTGCGGTTCACAACGCAATGGACGAAGCCATCCAACGTGCACGTAAAGGTGAAGGACCAACTTTCTTAGAAATGAGAACTTACCGTTACCGCGGTCACTCCATGTCAGATCCGGCAAAATACCGTACTAAAGAAGAGTTAGAAGATTATAAAGCAAAAGATCCTGTTGAGTTTGCAAGAGAAACTATTTTGAAAGAAAAGTATGCAGACCAGGCCTGGATTGAAGAAGTAGAAGCTAAAGTTAAAGCTACAGTAGATCAGGCAGTGAAATTTGCCGAAGAATCTCCTTGGCCAGAGGCATCTGAGTTATACAAAGATGTTTATGTAACTGAGAACTACCCTTACGTAATGGACTAATATTAATAAGATTTCAATTAATTAGATATAATGGCTGATGTAATTAAAATGCCCAAAATGAGCGACACCATGACCGAAGGGGTTTTGGCGAAGTGGCATAAAAAAGTGGGCGATAAAGTGAAAAGCGGCGATGTTTTGGCAGAAGTAGAAACTGACAAGGCAACAATGGACATGGAATCTTATTGGGATGGTACCCTTTTATACGTAGGTGTAGAAGAAGGTCAGGCTGTTCCGGTTGATGCCATCATGGCCGTTATTGGTAAAGAAGGTGAAGATTATAAAGCTGCTTTAGCTGCTGAGCAAGGTGCGGCAGAAGGCGAAAAACCAAAAGCAGAAAGCACTGAAGCACCAAAAGAAGAAGCCGCTCCTGCTCAGGGTGGCGGATTAAGTGAAGAAGAATTAGCAGCAAAAGGCGTAACGGTAATCCGCATGCCTTTGTTAAGCGATACAATGACTGAAGGCGTAATTGCTGAATGGCATAAAAAAGTTGGTGATAAAGTAAAAGATGATGATGTTTTAGCTGATGTAGAAACCGATAAGGCAACTATGGAGGTTATGGGCTATGCAACCGGTACTTTATTACACATCGGTGTTGAAAAAGGTTCGGCAGCAAAAGTTAACGGCATTATTGCCATTGTTGGTCCTGAAGGTACTGATGTTAGCGGTATTTTAGCTGGCGGAGCTCAAAGCTCAAAACCTAAAACTGAAACTGAAAGCGCTGAAGCTCCGAAAGAAGAAAAACAAGCAACAACTGCTGCTGCAAGTTCATCTGCACCAGTTGCTGAAAGTTCATCAGCTGATAGCCGCGTTAAAGCATCTCCGTTAGCGAAGAAAATCGCTAAAGATAAAGGAATCGATTTATCGCAGGTTTCGGGTAGTGCTGAAGGTGGCCGTATCATTAAAAAAGATATCGAGAACTTCAAACCATCGGCTACTCCTCAGGCAGAAGCTCCGAAAGCAGGAAGTGCACCAGCTGCAGCTCCGGTAATTCCAACGTTTGTTGGTGAAGTTAAATTTACTGAAGCTCCTGTTTCGCAAATGCGTAAAGTTATTGCAAAACGTTTAGCTGAAAGCTTATTTACTGCTCCACACTTTTATTTAACAATCAGCATTGATATGGATAACGCAATGGCTGCCCGTACGGCAATCAATGCAGTTGCTCCAGTTAAAGTTTCTTTCAACGATATCGTTATTAAAGCGGTTGCTGTTGCATTGAAAAAACACCCAGCTGTTAACTCATCATGGGGTGGCGATAAAATCCGTTTCAACGAGCACACTAACATCGGTGTAGCTATGGCTGTTGAAGATGGTTTATTAGTACCTGTTGTGCGTTTTGCAGATGGTAAATCTTTATCGCACATCTCTGCAGAAGTTAAAGATTTTGGTGCAAAAGCTAAAGCTAAAAAATTACAACCGGCAGATTGGGAAGGTTCTACTTTCACTGTTTCTAACTTAGGTATGTTTGGTATCGATGAGTTTACCTCAATTATCAACTCTCCTGATGGTGCAATTTTATCAGTTGGTGCTATCCAGGCCATTCCTGTTGTTAAAAATGGTGCTGTTGTTCCAGGTAACGTAATGAAGTTAACTTTAGGTTGCGATCACCGTGTGGTTGATGGTGCAACCGGAGCAGCTTTCTTACAAACTTTAAAAGGTTTATTGGAAGAACCAATCAGATTATTAGCATAATCAGTTTTTAAAACTGAAAACATAAATTAAAGCCATCCCTAACCGGGGTGGCTTTTTTGCTTTGCGCCTGCCTTACAAAATGGCGTTTAATTTATTATTTTTGGTTAAACACTAACTTAAACCATATGAAGAAAATACTTCTTTTTACAGCCTGCATTGCTTCTTTATCTGCCTGCAAGCAAGGAACCAAATCTGATACCAGTACAGAAAACAAGGCATTTGCGAGCATGTGCGAGCAATACTATCAGGACGGTTTAAAGCTTAACCCAATCGGCGCAACTTATATTGGAGACGAGCGTTATGATGATCTCCTGCCAAACGATGGCTCACAGGCTTACATTAAAGCATACAAGGCATTTAACGAGCGTTATCTGGATAGCCTGGGTAAATACGACAGGGCAAACCTTAATGCCAATGATAAGCTCTCTTTCGACTATCTGAAAGATCAGTTAAGTATCAGTTTAGAAGGTTTAAAGTACCATTCAGAATATCTTCCGTTTAATCAAATGTTTGCCTTGCCTTTAACCATCGGTCAACTGGGTTCGGGTACCGGCGCACAACCCTTTAAAACGGTAAAAAATTATGAAAACTGGTTGAAACGTGCTGCTGCCTTTTCGGTTTGGGCTGATACAGCCATAGCCAACTTTAAAAAAGGTGAAGCCGCAGGTATTGTTTTGCCAAAAGCTTTGGTGGTTAAAATGATTCCACAGATGCAAAGTATGGTGGTTAGCACTCCTGAAAAAAGTTTATTTTATGGGCCAATTAATTCACTACCCGCTGATTTTTCTGCTGCTGATAAGCAAAAATTAACAGAAGCATATCGCAATGCTATCACCACCGTTATTGTACCTACGTATAAAAAACTGGCAGATTTTCTGCAAAACGAATATCTGCCGAAAGCAAGAAACACTTCTGGATGGTCTGCGATGCCAGGCGGTTTGGAGTGGTACACTTACCTTGTAAAACAACAAACCACTACAAATAAAACGCCCGAAGAGATTTATCAGACTGGCTTAAAAGAGGTAGCCCGTATAAAAGGGCAAATGGATAGCATCAAAAATTTGGTTGGTTTTAAGGGCGATCTAAAGGCCTTTTTCGAATACATGAAAACAGATAAAAAGTTCATGCCCTACAAAACGCCAAAAGAGGTATTGGCAGCTTTTGAAGACATTCATCAGCGCATGAAACCCAATTTGAAAAAGATGTTTGATGTGGAGCCTAAAACACCATTCGAAATCCGACAAACAGAGGCTTTCAGGGCAGCATCGGCCAGCGCTGAGTACAATCAGGGTTCGGCAGATGGAAAACGTCCGGGAATCTTTTATGTTCCGATTTTAGATGCCAAAACGTTCAATACTACTTCAGGTATGGAATCACTTTTTCTGCACGAAGCCATTCCTGGTCACCATTATCAGATCTCTTTAACTCAGGAAAATAAATCATTGCCTAATTTCCGCCGCTTTGGTGGCCATAATGCTTATGTAGAAGGTTGGGCACTCTATTGCGAATCGTTAGGAAAAGAATTGGGCTTATATCAGGATCCATACCAGCATATGGGTGCATTGGGCGATGAAATGCACCGTGCCATCCGCCTGGTGGTTGATGTGGCCATCCATACCAAAAACATGACCCGTGAGCAAGCCATTAAATATATGACCGACAATGAAGCCATCAGTACAGATGGGGCAACTGCAGAAATTGAACGTTACATGGGAATTCCGGCACAGGCATTGGGTTACAAAACCGGCGCAATGAAAATAAGGGAATTAAGAACCAAATATGAAAAGGAACTTGGATCAAAGTTCAAATTATCAGCTTTTCATACCGCTGTTTTAAAAGATGGCTCTTTCCCGCTTTCCGTTTTCGAAGCTAAGATGGATGCCTGGGCAGAAAGCCAGAAATAAATTTTTTAGCCTTTTTGCGAAGGGTTTAAATTTCGCAAAGATTGTAA